>BNJU01000115.1_pt1 | contig 231478 bp, 290 predicted proteins | sample 8539281 | NCBI WGS metagenome assembly BNJU01 (sample SAMD00202456, study PRJDB9452) | human saliva metagenome | isolation source: human saliva | place: Japan | reverse complement strand
ATTATTAGTAACAGAAAGAGACGATTCTTAATGAACCGTCTCTTTTCTTTTTTAAATTTTATCAAGTCAACTGGTTAAAATCCCAGATCTGGTCCATCCAGCCTTCATAGAAATCAGGCTCATGGCAGACCATAAGGATGCTGCCCTTGTATTCTTTCAGAGCTCGCTTAAGCTCCTCCTTGGCATCTACATCCAGGTGGTTGGTCGGCTCGTCCAGCACTAGAACATTATTTTCTCGGTTCATGAGGAGGCAAAGACGAACCTTGGCCTGCTCCCCACCTGAAAGGACCTGGATCTGGCTCTCGATGTGCTTGGAAGTCAGACCACATCTGGCCAGAGCTGCTCGGACTTCTGCTTGGTTAAGGGCTGGAAAGGCGTTCCAGACTGCTTCCAGCGGTGTCTGACGATTGCCGCCTTCTACTTCCTGCTCGAAATAGCCCAGCTCTAGATAGTCCCCACGCTCGACTTGACCTGCAATAGGTGGTATAATCCCTAGCAAACTCTTGAGCAGGGTTGTTTTTCCAATCCCATTTGCCCCGATGATCGCCACCTTCTGATTGCGCTCAAAGGTCAGGTTAAGGGGCTGGGTCAGCGGTCGGTCATAGCCAATCTGCAAATCCTCAGCCTGAAAGATAAAACGGCCAGGTGTACGGGCAGGCTTGAAATCAAAGGAAGGCTTTGGCTTCTCACTTTGCAGCTCAATAATATCCATCTTATCCAGCTTTTTCTGGCGGGACATAGCCATATTACGGGTAGCCACACGGGCTTTATTGCGAGCCACAAAGTCCTTGAGGTCCGCAATTTCCTTCTGCTGGCGCTCGTAGGCTGCTTCTAGCTGAGATTTTTTCATCTCATAGACCTCTAAGAACTGGTAATAATCACCAGAATAACGAGTCAAGTGCTGATTTCCACATGGTAGACGATATTGATGACGTCATTCAGGAAAGGAATATCATGCGAGATTAGAACAAAGGCATTTTCATAGTTCTGAAGGTAACGCTTGAGCCAGTCAATGTGCTCCGCATCCAGATAGTTGGTTGGCTCGTCCAAGAGCAAGATATCCGGTTTTTCCAGAAGCAGCTTAGCCAAGAGAACCTTGGTCCGCTGCCCACCAGACAGCTCTGTCACATCACTCTCCATACCGTAGTCCATAACACCTAGTGCCCGTGCGACCTCGTCAATTTTGGCATCTAGCGTATAGAAATCCCGGCTCTCCAAGCGGTCCTGCAGTTCGCCCACTTCTTCCATCAGAGCATCAACGTCCGCTCCTTCCTCAGCCATGCTCATATAGATTTCATTGATACGAGCCTCGGTCTTGAAAAGCTCGTCAAAGGCCGTGCGCAAAACATCGCGGACAGACTGGCCTTGCTCCAAAACAGCATGCTGGTCCAGATAGCCAGCCGTCACATACTTGGACCACTCGACCTTGCCTTCATCCGGCAGCATTTTACCCGTCACGATACTCATAAAGGTTGACTTTCCCTCACCATTGGCGCCGACCAGGCTGATATGTTCACCCTTGAGCAAGCGGAAGGATACATCCTCAAAAAAATAGCCCGGTCTCCGAAAACCGTGGCTGAGATTTTTTTACTTCTAAGATACTCATTTTTTTCTCCTCTATCATTGATTGCAGTTCCTTGATTATACCATCAAAAGGGATTTTTTTGGCAAGACAGAAGAAAAGGAAAAAGCGAGCCACTTAAGTCTCGCTTGCTTATTCTCAATTCACATGATGCGTATGCTTGGTAATCCACTGGATCAGTTTGATTTTTCAGCCAAAAGCCATAAATACCAAAGGTAACAATGGTCAGGAGCCACCACTTAATCCAATTTCCCAAAAAAAGCTGCATGGCAGTACCGTCAAAAGTAAAGACGATGCCCATCAATAACTGTATGTTTTATCTTCCAATTATACAGGATACACATGCCCCAAAGGTGCACAAATTCCCAGTGTAAAAACTGTAATCAAGGTAGCCAAAAATCACATGACCGATGTAAGAAAAGAGACCACCATCAAAATAAGACTCTTTGTACATACTATCTCCCCCTTTAAACCAACTCTTTCAGAAATTGAATCAGGGTTTCTGCCGAGCGTTTACCAGCTTCAAGAATGAAATTCATCAAAAGTGACATTGGCATCATGACTAGCTGTGTCGCTCATTGCCCGAATAACCATAAAAGGCAGGCCAATCGAATGTGTGGCTTGAGCAATAGCTGCGCCTTCCATCTCGACAGCAAGGACATCTGGGAAAATACTCCTTGATGCGATCAATCTTTTCTTGACCAGCAACAAAGCTGTCACCTGTCGCAATCAAACCTACTCTAGCCTTCTGATGAGTCTTGTCTAAAATTTTCTTCATTTCAGATACCAGATAGCGACTCGCTTCAAAATAAAGCGGTTGCCGTGCCATCTGACCGTAGTCATAGCCAAAGGCCGTCACGTCCACATCATGGTAGACCAGACGATCTGCGACCACCACATCGCCGATAGCCAGACCTTCTGCCACTGCTCCAGCTGAGCCTGTATTAATCACGGCTGTAACCTTGAAATCATTGACCAAAACAGCCACACTCATAGCGGACATAACCTTGCCAATCCCGCTTTCGACCAACACCACTTCATGGTAGCCGATGGAGCCCGTATGATAGACATGACCCAAACGCAGGTGCTTTTGCGGATTTTCTAAATGCTCCAGCAGAATCTTCAACTCCTCAGGCATGGCTGCGATAATTCCAATTTTCATATAATACCTCAAATCATCTGATGAAAAAAAGAAGCTTAGACAGACTAGGCTTCCTTTTTAAGTGCAATAGAGCAGGTTTTTAAGGCCACCAAATAATAGCAGCAATCAAACCAATCAGTAGGATAACTACCCAAAGGAGAATCTTATTGAGTTTGGCTTGAAAGAGGCTCCGCTTCTGATTTTCAATTCGACGGCTCTTAGTCACGGTCGGGTCTACCTCAATGTGGAGAGTCTCATCCGTAAACTCCTCTTGGTTTTGAGCAGTCTGATAGCCAAAAACGACTCTGATTCTGCTGAGACCGAGCTTCTTCATAACCAAAGCGGTTTTGAGGGCTTTGATAGCCAAACTGAGTATCCTGTCGGCTAGACTGCTGCGAGTTAAAGGAGCTTCTGCCAGTTGAAAGAATCTTGGTTTCCTCGTCATCCATGAGAGGTGGCCCCGAAATATCCTCACCGCGGTTGGCCCGCTCAATGATTTCATCTGTTAATAAAGCTTTTCCCATTGATCTACGTTCCTATTTATTCAGATTTTTTGTTCCCAGTACTGAAGGGCCATAATGGTTTTGGCGTCACAGATGTCACCATTTTGCAACAACTGATGTGCCTCCTCCAGACTGACTTCAAAAAGTTCCAATGTTTCATCCTCGTCTTGGGGACGAGGGTTTTCGACCTTTGTTAAATGGCTGGCGCTGTAGAGCTTGATTTTTTCATTGCAAAAACCGATGGCAGAGTAGAAATCATAGACCAACTCCAGCTGTCCAGTGTAGCCGGTCTCTTCTTCTAATTCTCGGAGGGCAGCCGCTTGGGGATCTGCATTCTCTCCTACCTCAAGCTTACCAGCTGGAATCTCGTAAGAAGTCGCTTCAATTGCCTTGCGGTACTGCTTGACTAAAATCATCTTATTTTCCGGAGTGATAGCAATCACAGCCACCGCGCCATTATGAAAAATCAAATCCCGTTGGGCTTGACCTTTGCCCTTCTGGCAGCTCTACCTGGTCCTGAACCACTTTAAAAATCGGCCCCTGATAAATTTCCGTCCGTTGGACAGTTTTTTCTTCAAATTCCATGACTGAACCTACTTATTTTGAGGGTGATGAGGAAGACGCTTAGCATAATCTTCCTTGTTAATCTGACGGCCACGTCCCAGAGCAATGGCATCTGCTGGTACATCCTTAGTAATGGTAGAACCCGCACCGATCAGCGAGTTGTCACCCAGCTCAACTGGGGCAATAATGGTCGAGTTGGAACCAACAAAGACATTGTCGCCAATGATAGTCTTGTACTTCTTCTGACCATCATAATTGACCGTAATCGTACCTGCACCAAAGTTGACATTAGCACCAACTTCAGAGTTTCCAATGTAGGTCAAATGACCAGCCTTGGTGTTTTCTCCAATTGACGATCCTTTAACTTCAACAAAGTTGCCGACATGGACATCCTTAGCCAGACTAGAACCTGGACGAATGTGAGCGTAAGGCCCGACCGTCACTCCATCTGCTACACTAGACTCTTCAATCATGGAGTTGGTAATGACAGTCCGTTCTCCAATGACAGAGTCCACAATATAAGTACCATTGGTCAGGATTGTCTCTGCCCCAATCTTGGTCTGACCTTTCAGGGTCACATTTGCTTCAACCTGAACTTCAGGCGCAATCTCTACATCCACATCGATATAGGTCGCATGAGGATTGACAAAGCTGACACCGTTGACCATATGCTGCTGGTTAATCCGACGGCGCATAACACTTTCAGCTGTAGCCAAAGCTACACGGTCATTAACCCCCAGACTTTCATCAAAGTCTTTGAGCGTATAAGCACCGACTTTTTCACCATTTTCGCGGAAAATACCAATCACATCTGTGATATAGTATTCGCCTTGAGCATTATTAGTATTGATATTTTTGAGGGCTTCAAAGAGACGAGCATTGTCAAAGACATAAGTCCCCGTATTGATTTCCTTGATTTGCTGTTCAAAATCAGAAGCATCCTTCTGCTCAACAATTTTCAAAACTTCGTCGTGCTGATTGCGAACGATACGGCCATAGCCGAAAGGATTATCTGCTTCTGCTGTCAGGATAGTCGCAACATTCTTGTGGTTGATATGGAAGTCAATCAGATTTTTCAGGCTTTCTCCTGTAATCAGAGGAGTATCGCCAGCAATGACCAGCGTCTGACCTGTCAGATTTTCCAAAACAGGCTCTGCCATCATAACGGCATGACCCGTTCCCAACTGCTCAGTCTGACGGACAAAGTCTGTCTGACCTGCCAAGACTTGCTCGACTAGCTCTGCCTTGTGCCCAACAACTGTCACGGTCTTTTCTGGATCAATGGCATTGACACTGCGGAAAACATGTTCCAGCATGGAAATTCCTGCAACCTTGTGCAGTACCTTTGGTAAATCTGACTTCATGCGAGTACCCTTTACCCGCAGCCAAAATAATCGCGTAATTTGTCATCAATTATCTCTTTTCTGTAGGATATCACCTTTATTATATCACTAAAAGGTAATTTTTAAAAAATTTAAAATCAAGCCATCCCCTTAAAAAAATCTGCAACGAAAAAAACTTTTTGCACAAAAAATCAGCCTTTAAACAGCTGATTTTGCTTCTTTTTCTTTGATTTTCTTTGGAAGATGGACTTTTGCCTTTGCCATAGTCCTTGAAAGACAGCCCGCTGCTTGAAGTAAATCAATTCTCCATCTAAAGGCTGTATCTTCATCCAAATCCATGGTCATATCAATAGAGCGGATGGTCCGAGTCTTAGGGTCAACCACAAAGGCAACCTGACACTTCTCAATATCGATGGTCGTATCATAATGTTCATCATTATAAGCATAGTAGAAGGCATCGATAAGGTCATAGGCCAAATCACCTTCTGCTGTCACCGAAAACTCATAGCCCCCGTCCACTTTTTTCTTAGTCAGTTCTGACTCATTATCTACCATGACCTGCAGCAAAGCCTTAAAAGAGGACATGCCCGAATAGCCATCAATATGTTTCCGTGACTCAGTGTCATCAATGGTCTCAAATCCATCCTTTTCTTCCAAGTACATCCGATCTTCGCTGAAATAATGGGTCAGTTCTTGATCATCATAGGTTTCGTAAAGCTTAGCTAAATAAGGTGAATCTGAGACAGTCAGCTGTTTAACCGTCTTGGCTTTTCTTTTTTTGTTGCCTTCTAGATAAGTCGACTCAGACAGCCGATCCATGTAGAAACTATCATGATCGAATTTTTTCAAAGATGCATCCACTACAGCCGATAGCTTAAAGCGGGATTCAAGAGCTTCTGCGATTCCTCCAGGCTTAAAGTAAGTATAGAGAAAGGTTCCGCCAATCAGTACAAAGCAGACACAGCCGTAAATGATAAAAAAATGAACCTTCTTCAAAATCAATCCTCCTAGAAGCTTTCTGTCGTTTTATAGCTTTTATTATAAGCTTTTTTGGACCTATTTTCAATCTTTTTCAGAAACGGTCTTTGAAGACTGTAGCGGAAGAAATGCTAATTGGTTTTTCAAACTCTCAAAGTCATTGCCAAATGTATCTACAAGGCAAGTAGCTGTCCTGAAAATTCAGTTCTCCATTTTCCTTAGCATACAAACAGAAATCATCATCTAGCTCTTCCGACTTTACAGCCTGAATGATATCTTTTAAGAAATAGGTTTGGTTTTTCTTCATTACTTTCATGTTCTGACTGGCTACTTCAAACTCCAGCCGCCGTCAATTTTGATAATCTCGCCCTGCATAGCAGCTGCCTTGCCACTGGCTAGAAAGAGGCTAACATTAGCTATTTCCTGAGGGTCTAACCAGCGCTTGATCGGCGTTTCCTCAGCAACCCAGTCTGCCAGTCCGTCTGGCTCAAAGTCGGCGGCAGTCATAGCTGTCTTGACAGCGCCTGGCGCCAAGCCAAAGACTTGGATATTTTTATCCGCATAGTCTAAAGCTATCTGCTTGGTCAGGCCAGCCAGAGCATGCTTAGAGGCTGTATAGGCAGCACCGCCGCCGCCAGCCAGAAAGCTAGCAATCGAGCACATATTAATGATGATACCAGACTTTTTCTCCAGCATTTTCTGCAGATAAAAGCGAGTGATTTTCATGGTAGCGGTCAGATTGAGCGCAAAAATCTGCTCCCAGTCCTCGTCGCTGGTCTCGTGCAGGGGACGATAATCGTCCAAGATACCTGCTGTATTACAGAGAATGTCCACCTCAGGAAAGCTAGTGAAGAGTGGTGTCAAATCACCTGTCAAATCCATCTTGACAAAACGAAGCTCATTGAGAAAGCCAGGGTTTTCATCCTTGTCCACCCCGTAAACCCGATAGCCATTTTCCAAAAAGGTCAGAGCCTGAGCTCGGCCGATGCCAGAGCTAGCTCCCGTCACCAGCACCGTCTTAGTCATCTACTTCCACCCAATCTGTCGCGAGGACATCACAAGGAGTCGGACTCCACATGGAGAAGCCCTCCCCCTCACCAGAAACATTGATAAGGAAATAAGGTGTCACTTCAAGAGCCACTCCATTCTGCTCAATCGTGTCAAAGAGCTGGACGTAGTTCTCTGCCCCACCCCAGCCTGTACGCACATATTTTTTCTTGGCCTTAAGGCCCGGTAAAATTTCTTCAAATGTCATGGTTTTCTCCTTTGTTTATTGGTAATCTTTGACAAATTCCCTGCTAGCCACCAGCAGTCATAAGTATATTGGACGACTTTTTCTTGACTGTCAACAAGTTTTTCTGTTGCTTTGCAACAAAGTCTAAAATTAGGTGTTTTTCTCCATCTCCACAAAGAGATGAATATCACCATTGCTTTCCTGCGGGATGCGCCTCACCACTTCAAAGCCCATGTTGAGATAAAGCTGCTGGGCTCGGTGATTGAAGTCAGCCACGGATAGAATTATGACTCGGGGCGCAAATTTTTCCATGATAAAGTCCAGAATTCCCTGCAGAAATGCAGCGCCCTGACCTTTTCCACAGTGCACCGGCTTCATCCCCAAACCAAGCTCCAAAGTGCGCTCTCCTTTCTGCTCCAAGCAGAAAAATCCATAGAGTTCCCCATCGCGCATAACTTGATAATAACGGTCCCCACGCGCTTCAGGAGAAACCATTTCTTCATAATCCTCCAGGTCATTTTTCATATCATAAAAATCATAAGGCGCCTCATAGTGCCAATCATTGGCAATTTCTAAAGCATGCTGCTGGGTTAGTGGTTCAATTTTATTGCTCATATTTTTTCACCTCCTCAGGGTGGGCTTCTCGCCATGCTAAATAGTCATCAAATGACTTGATTTGTGTTTTCTCACCTGTTGCAGAATCTGTCGCATACACCTCCATCACATCCTGTCCCTTAGGTGCAAACCAATGCAAAAGGTTGTCAAACCATTCTTCTGATTATACTGTTTAGGCCGGAAATAAAGTCGAGTCATATCCTTCATATTCTTAGCGACTTCTGGATAAAGCTGAGCAAAATTGGTATCAGAAATATCAATTTTATTTCGATAATGATAATCATCTACTCTAATGGCTCCTTCTGTCCTCCGAAGATGGTATCTAGCTAACTGATTTTCTAGACTATCAGAAAGACCACCTGGAAGAAAACTCACTTCATTTCTATATGGATCATCTTTTATCGTAGAAATTATTTTCGCCTCTATATCTTCCGTACTTAGTTTTTCTTTCTCTACATCAAACCAAAATTCTTTCTCACTATAACTATGATTTTGATAACTCCTTAATTCTCTAGAAAAAAAATAATCTTTCCCGTTCCCATAGTAGTCAGTCAGCACTTCGTCATTACGATATCCCTCAGAGGGATTAATAAAAGAATATAAATCTATTTCCTTTTTATCTAGCTCAGTACTGTTTTAAATCATAGCTAATGATTTTATAAAATTCATCTTTTTCCAATTGGCGGAGATTCTTGACCTGATTTTAGATCAAGTGAATGGACAGCGATGGTTGAAACATAATTTTGTCCATAGTAAATATGACCATAATTATCTTTCTCCCCTACAGCGACCAATACAAACTTATTATTATCGAAAAAGCTGAATGCTTTTTGAATTTTGTTTCTTGTCTATTAATATAAATCTTTTAGTATTTGTTTTAATAATCCCATAAGGAGAGTAGACCTAAAGCTCCCAACAAGAGAATACTCAATAATACATACACTATCTTCTTTTTTTTCATGACCGTCTCCTTAGTTTCTCTAAAATCCCCAATAAAAGCGTTTCTGGTCTGATTTTTCGCTGCAGCCGAGGCTGCGATAAAATTCATGGGCTGCGGAGCGGGAAATACCTGAATTAATCCGAATCCCTGTGTAGCCTGACGCTTTTGCCTCGTCACGCAAAGCTTGCATCAGCGCTCTGCCATGTCCCTGCCCTTGAAAATCCTGAGCGACGGCCAAAGCCAAGAGATTGAGCAAGGACGGGAAATAGAGACAGTCGTAGCTAGCCGCATGAGCGTAACCTATGACCTGACCGTCTTCTTCAACTACCAAAATCAAATGCTGGTCACTCTCTAGTAACCTCTTTAGTTGAGCCTCCGTCGCTTCCCTATCGAAGTCATAGCCCAGACACTCATGCATTGAGCCGCTGAATGGCTGCAGCATCTCTTAGTTTTACTTTACGAATCATTTGTCACCTCGTTCTTCTCTTTATTATAGCAGAAAAGCAGTCTCTTTGACTGCTTTCAATGAACTATTCTCCTATCTGTCCCTTCAACCAAGACTCCGCCTCTTCTAAAGGCTGGTCTGTTAGGACATCGGGCTGAATTGCCTCATTCTCATAAAGCTTGCCCGTGCGATCTAGGATACTCGAGGTAGTCAAGAGCAAAACCGCTCCATCATACAGTTGATAATAATTATTTCCCGTAGTATAGCTTGCCGTTGGCTGACCAAATATTTTGACGTTTTCCAGTCCCTTAAAAGCTAAAACAGTCATTTCTCCTGAGCTTCCTGTACGTTCATTGGTAAGGACGGCTATTGGCACTTTCTTTGCTTTCTCATCAGTCTGCTCCAGACCAAACTGCTTCAGAATATCTGATCGAGAACCGCGCTCTTGCTTCCATTTTTTTCAACGAATTGGAAGAGATCTTCATCAGGCAAAAGAGAGGACAGTCCCGCAATCATCGGATACATATTCCCGCCGGTATTATCTCTCAAATCCACAAGAACTGCCTGATAATCATCCTTTTTAAGAGCTGCTGACAGTTTGTTGGCATAAGTCTTCGCCGCTTGTGCATCACCGGTAAAAGCAGGAACTTTTAAATAGAGAATCCCCTCCCGATTCTGCACTTCAGGCTGATTTTTGCTTTCCGGACTATTTTCGGGATTATCCTGTGGACTTAAAAAATAAGAATGTTTCCCGCCAGCCTCTTTGGTTAATTTTTCCAAGACAGGATAGGTATCTTGATAAGTCTTGGCAGATTCAAGCTTCTCTAAGGCTTTCTTCTTCTCATTTTCCCAGTCTTTGCCCGTATAAAGACCGAAATCAAGCTTTTTCACAACCGAGCGGGCGTAGTCCTGCGGACTAGGTGGAAAAAGAAAAATTCCATAGTCTGGACCAAAGTAGGCCAGAAAACCTATTAAAAGAGCAAGCAAAACCAGTACTGTTCCCAAGCAACCTAAAAAGGACTTTTTTTCATAATTGCACAACCTTTCTTGTTAGGATTTCTGAGCTGATTATAGCAAAATAGAGACACGTTTTCCATGTCTCTACCTTACATTTATCATAGCTAATCTTACATTTTTGTAAGATGATTTCATTTAAATCTACAGTTGTTTATTTCCATCTCTCACTCTTAGAGAATGCAATCATTAAACCAGACCCAGCTAGAACTGCTAGAATAACAAGACAGATATTTTTTTCAGTGGATAGAGCCAGTCTTTATTTTCCTCATGCCACCTTGACTTCCAAAGCCCGACATAATCAGCATGCATATCTTCAGGCTGGTTCAGTTGGATATTGATCACAATCGCCAGTAAGATCAGGGCGATAAAAAGCAAGGGACAAAGAGCCAGATTTTTCTTCTTTTGGGCTTAGATTAAGTTTTTTTCATACTTTTCTCTTTCTACTTCTCTTTTTACAGCGATTTCTGAGTTTCGACAGCCATAGAAGGCATAGATAAGACTTCCCAGCGCTAGGGCAATTCCAAAGGCCTGCCAGGTTTCCTTGGTATACTGGGTCATGAAGGACAGGCAGATGATAATGGATAAAATCGGTGTCAGAGGTACTAGAGGCGTTTTAAATTCTCCCGCTTTGGGCATTCCTTGATCTTTCCGCAATTTCAAGACAGCCAGTGCCAATAAAATCAGATAGGCCAAGGTACAGATATTGAGGAAAGAAGCGATGCTAGCCAAGGGGAAGATACCGGCACAGACAGCTGAGGCAATCCCTACTAAAATCGTGGCATTCTTTGGCACCCTGACTGGTCTCTGTCAATTTCTTGAAAGAGCGAGGCAAGAGACCATCACGCGCAATACTGTAAATCATCCGCGACAGGGCATAGGTCATGGAGATGCAGACCGTAATCAGAGTCAAAATAGCGACGACAGAGATATAGTTGGCTGCCCAGCCAAGTCCGACGCTGCGCAGGGCAAAGGCCACCGCATCAGAGACATCCAGCTTGCTATAGTGGACAATCCCAGTCAAGACCAAGGTCACCAAAATATAGAGAATGGTCACAATGCTCAAGGATAAGACGATCCCACGCGGAACGTTCTTTTGAGGCTCCTTGATTTCATCAACCGCCATGGAAATGGACTCAAAGCCTAGAAAAGCAAAGAACATGAGTGAAGCCCCGGCCATGATACCGACCTTACCGCCATAAATTTCTCCAAAGCCAAATGGTGCAAAGTTAGACCAATTTTCTGGTTTGATGAAGAAAAATCCTGCAATGATAAAGAGTGCCAAGGCTGAGAATTTCAAGACCACCAAGGCTGAGTTGAAGCGCAGGGCTGCCTTTGAGTTCAAAAGGACAACTCCCTGTAACAAAGACCAAGACCAGAATAGGCAGCAAGTCCACATAAGTACCTGCTTTTGGATTGAAGGTACCATTCAGAGCTGCCGGCAGCTGGATACCAAAGCCGCTCAGTAAACCCTTCAGATAAGACCCCCATCCAGAGGCAACACCTGAAATAGCGGTCATGAACTCCATGATGGTCAACCAGCCAGCCAGCCAAGCAGGGAAATTCTCCCAGAACCGCATAAATATAACTATAGGCTCCGCCATTGGCCGGGAATCCGTGAGGCAAACTCAGCGTAAAAAGGGCTGAAATACTCACACAAAGGGCTGAAATGACAATCGAGATGGTCAGAGCAGGCCCAGCATATTTGGCCGCTCCAGTCCCTGTGATGGTGAAAAATCCCAGTTCCTACCATGGCTCCAATACCAAGCAAAAATCAGATCAGGAATTTTTCAAGTGACGGCGCATGCCCGTTCTATCCTTGCTAGCATCTTTTTTTCTAAATATATTCATCTATTTTTTTATTCTCCTAATTGCATTAACGCCCTATTTTATCATATTTCCTCCCTTTTAGGAATCCTTCTCAGAAAAATACCGAAAAGAAAGGCTGAGAAAAATCTCAGCCTAGGTCTTTAAAATAGATGAAAGATATATAAAGCCTGTCTCTGCTCTCACATAGCCACAATTTTGCGATAGCTGCGAGAAGTAATGAGAAAGACACCAACATATACTGCAATAAATAGAGCGCAAACACCGAGAGTCACTACTAACATAAGTGTGGCATTCAGCACCCCTAAAGCAGATAAAATCAAGCTCAGCATGTGATAGGCAAAAGCCAAATGAAGAAAGGCAAAGATAAGCGGTAGGAAGAAGACTATCAGAATCTGCCTACGAATCGTTTTCTTGATTTGTTTTTCGTCCAATCCAACCTTTTGTAAAATAACAAAGCCTTCTCGATCTTCATAGCCTTCAGAAATCTGCTTGTAGTAGATGATAAGAACAGTTCCAAGCATAAAAACGATTGATAGGAAAATTCCAATAAAGAACATACCACCTAGCATTCCTTTTATTTCTTGCTTATCAAAGGCAGTCACCGAACCGTAAATAGCTTGATTTTCAGGTAAGGTGGTATTAAAACTGCTTAACTTTTCTTGGTATGCTTCTTTTAGTTTTCTCTGTTCTTCTTTTGGAAGCTTGAGATTTAATCCTCCATAATAGTTAACATTGACAGCGTAATCGTTCATAAATGAAGAAAAGATTTGACTCGGATTTTTAGCTACCATATAGATTTTTTCAGGCACTATCATATTCATCGGATCGGGTATATTACCGAAAACGAAATCTTCTTTTAATTTTTCTCTTGATTTTTAAATTTTTATCAGCTAGCTGTAAATCTTTTTTGCTGTCTAGTTCCAGTCCTTGCTCAAATATGGCTACTTCATCATCTTTAAGCTGAAGATTTTGACCCGTCATTCCTTGATAATCACTCTCAGAAATGGCCAAAATATAAAGATTTGGAGTGAATGATTTCTGTCCCTTAGAATAAATATCTAGCTGATTACCAGTTCGACCGCTAACTCCTATCGTATAATACTGGTAAATAACTTTTTTACTAATCTGTAGCTGCTGCTCTTGAACAAACTCTGTCAAAGCTTGGTCCAGCACCTCACCTGTTATTTCTTTTCCTTGGATACTGAAATCATGCGGGAACATGGCATTCTGCATATAATCACCGCCAGCATAAATGTTAGCTCCACCAGATAAGGTAACCAAAACCATTGTCGACAAAATAGAAATCGTCGCTAAACCGATTGCATTTTTCTTCATTCGAAAAATTAGATTAGATACCGAAATCATGTTATCAGGCTGATAATAAAATGTCTTCTTCTTTTTCAAAAATTGTAAGAAAACAGTCGTTCCTGCATTGAAAAGTAGATAAGTCCCTAGAATAACAAAAAGTACAGCTACGAAGAAAATGATAATGGCTGCCATCGGATTAGATACACCTAAAGCAAGATAATAGCCAAAAGCGAGAGAAGACATACCAATAATAGTTTGCAAGAGTAAAAAGCGACTCTTTTTCTCCCCGCTATTTTTTTCTTTGACTAATTGCAGAGCATCAAACTTTCTTAAGTAAAAGCCGTTTTTAATTAGCAAACAGAAAAATACAAAAGCATAGAAAATGATAATCAATACCAATACAAAAGGTTGAAATGTCGAAACTAGAACCACCTTGGTACCCATGAGCTTGAGCAAAAAGGCATAAATCAACTGGTCAAAGAGAAGACCTATAGTCAGCCCCAAGCTTACAGCCACTAGCCCGAAGATTAGTAGCTCAATAAAGGTCATAACAAAGAGATGACTCTTATTAAGACCTAGCATACCATAAAGCCCTAGCTCCTTGGAGCGATTCTTCATAACAAATTGATTGGCATAAAAGACAATAATTCCAGCTGTGATGTTTACAATAACAACCCCTAGGACCAAAACGAGGATAACAGAGCTGGCACCTGTCATTTTGGATAGATTGGGATTAAAAGCCAAGGAGTTGAAAATATAAGAAATGGCTACAGCCACACAGGTAGCCAGTGCAAACGGATAATAGAGACGGCGGTTCTTAATCAGATTGGATACCGCCAATTTTGCTGCTAATCGAAACACTAGTCCTTCACCTCACTTGCCATAACTGTCAGAGTGTCAGAAATCTCTTGGAACATCTGCCGCTCAGTCTTGTCACCGCGGAAGATTTGATTATAAAGAATCCCATCCTTGATAAAGAGCACCCGCTTGGCGCGGCTAGCTGCTGCCGTTGAGTGGGTCACCATGAGAATGGTTTGACCGCGGGCATTAATATCATCAAAGACATCTAGCAGAGCTGCCGAAGATTTGGAATCCAAGGCTCCCGTCGGCTCGTCCGCCAGCAGAATCTCAGGATCTGTGATAATGGCTCGAGCCACTGCTACCCGTTGCTTCTGGCCACCGGAAATCTCATAAGGAAACTTCTCTTGAAGCTTGTTAATCCCCAGCTCATTGCAGGTCGTAACCAGCTTTTGCATCATCTCGGTAATGGGACGGCGAGAGAGGACCAGTGGCAGGAGAATATTATCCTTGACCGACAGGGTATCCAGCAGATTGAAATCCTGAAAGACAAAACCTAATTTCTCCCGGCGGAAGCTGGAAGCCTGGCTGTTTTTGATGGTTGCTGTGTCTGTTCCATTGAGAAAGACGCGGCCCTCAGTCGGCTTGTCCAGCATGGCTAGGATGTTGAGCAGGGTGGATTTCCCAGAGCCTGACTCCCCCATGATGGCGACATATTCGCCTTTTTCTACCGTAAAGTGAATGTCTTTCAAGGCCTCTACTTGGCTGCCCTGAAAGCGGGTTTTATAAATTTTTTTCACATGCTGTACGTCTAATAATGTCATACTCGAACCTCTTCTTTATTTAAATTGATACTACTATCATACCGGAAAGACAGACAAGTTTCCATAACCTAATCTTTCATTTTGCCTGCCAATCTTACATTTTTGTCATCTTGTACTCCAAGTCGGATAAAGAGAAAAAGTCAACTGACCTTTCTCTTATCCTTGAATAATGGAATCTCTCAGTGACTGTACTGCAGCCAGAAATAATATTGACTGGAAGCGCAGCCTAGGCGAGTCTTCTCGATTTCTTCCTTGGAAATCTTTTTGAGCTTTAGGTTTACTTTGGCGATGGTTAAAAAGATTGATTTTCATAGCGGAGCCTCCTTCTTGAAATCTGATTATTAGTTTGGAAGATTGTTATCTTCTTTTTCTTTTACACTTATAGGATACCGAATTCCCAGGCTAGCTGCCATAAGATAACCTTTCATTTTAGCCTTTAAACTTACATTTTTGTCACTTAGAAAAATAGTTTTCGATTGCCCTTAAACTGCATCAATAGGCCTAAATTCAACGATACCTATCGGCTTCTTTCGTCAAGCACATAAAAAACAAGCGTCAATGTTCATTGACACTTGTTTTCTGTTTTATTTTTTGAAACGAATCCCGAAATAAACCCCACAACCAACTATTAGAATCAGACCGAAAGCAAGTAGCGTAAAGCTGATTTCTGTACCTGTGAAAGGCAGAATTTTCTTCGTCTTCCCCTTATCTCCAGGTTTATCTTGGTCTTTTTCTATTGGTTTATCTTGATTTGATTTTTTCGGATCTGGTTCATCTGTTTTTTTAGACGGATCCTTGTCTGGGCCAGTCGGTTTCGTTTGGTCAGTTACGACTAACGTCCCATCCTTGTATTCTACTGTATTTCCATCAGCATTTACAACTGTTACTGTGCCATCGAGATTCACTTGGAACACAATGTCGGTAACAGCTAGGTAACCGGTTGGGGCTGCAGCTTCATGGAAAGTATATACTCCAGGAGCTAATCCAAGCTCATGCGATGTATTTGCTTCTGAAGTCCATTTTGCTACAGGATTACCAGTTGCCTCTTTGCCTTGGAAAATTTGAATCTCTGCACCAGCAATTTCAGTACCGCCGAGGTTGACCTTACTGAAGGTCACCTTACGTGGAAGATCATCGTCTTTATCCGTTACAGTAACAGTTGAACCGTTTGGTTGCGACGGTGTTCTCTTCACCCTTAGAGTCTTTCTCGCCAACATTGGTCACTTCCACTGTACCGTCTGTTTTGACTTGGAAGGTGATGTCGGTCACTTTGAGGTAACCGGTTGGAGCTGCTTCTTCATGGAAGGTGTAGGTACCAGGTGCCAAGTTGATTTCCTTAGACTTACCAGCTTCGGATGTCCAGCTTTCTACGGCTGTTCCTTCTGCCTTGTCGCCTTTAAAGATCTTGATTTGTGCACCTGCGATTTCAGTACCGCCGAGATTAACTTTACTGAAAGTAATAGTCTTGGGACTGTCATCGTCTTTATCCGTTACAGTAACTTTAGAACCATTAGCTATGACCTTGTTTTCTTCACCCTTAGAATCTTTTTCTCCTACGCTAGTCACTTCCACTGTACCGTCTGTTTTGACTTGGAAGGTGATGTCGGTTACTTTGAGGTAACCCGTTGGAGCTGCTTCCTCATGGAAGGTGTAAGTGCCAGGTGCCAAGTTGATATCCTTAGACTTACCAGCTTCAGAAGTCCAGCTTTCTACGGCTGTACCTTCTGCCTTGTCGCCCTTGTAGATCTTGATTTGAGCTCCTGCGATTTCTGTACCACCAAGGTTAACTTTACTGAAAGTAATGGCTTTGGGACTATCATCGTCTTTATCCGTTACTGTAACAGTTGAGCCGTTTGTTACGACCTTGTTTTCTTCGCCCTTAGAGTCTTTCTCGCCAACGTTTATCACTTCCACTGTGCCGTCATGCTTGACTTGGAATGTGATGTCGGTCACTTTGAGGTAACCGGTTGGAGCCGCTTCTTCATGGAAAGTGTAAGTGCCCGGAGTCAAGTTGATGTCCTTAGACTTACCAGCTTCGGATGTCCAGCTTTCAACGGCTGCACCTTCTGCCTTGTCGCCCTTGTAGATCTTGATCTGAGCTCCTGCGATTTCTGTACCGCCAAGGTTGACCTTACTGAAAGTCACCTTACGCGGGAGGTCGTCATCTTTGTCAGTCACCGTAACAGTTGAACCATTGGTCGCAACGGTGTTAGCTTCGCCCTTAGCGTCCTTCTCGCCAACATTTGTCACTTCTACTGTGCCGGCATGGTTAACTTTGAAAGTGATGTCGGTTACTTTGAGGTAACCGGTCGGTGCTGCTTCCTCATGGAAAGTGTAAGTGCCCGGAGTCAAGTTCAACTCTTTAGACTGACCAGCTTCTGAAGTCCAGCTTTCAACAGCTGTGCCTTCAGCTTTATCGCCCTTGTAAATCTTAATCTGAGCACCGGCGATTTCTGTACCACCGAGGTTGACCTTGCTAAAAGTAATCTTACGCGGGAGGTCATCGTCTTTATCCGTTACGGTCACTGTAGAACCAGCGGTCACAACTGTGTTGTCTTCACCCTTAGAGTCCTTTTCACCGACATTGGGTACTTCTACTGTTCCATCCGTTTTCACTTGGAAAGTGATGTCAGTAACTTTAAGGTAGCCGGACGGTGCCGCTTCCTCATGGAAGGTATAAGTGCCAGGTGCCAAGTTGATGTCCTTAGACTGATTAGCCTCAGAAGTCCAGCTTTCAACAGCTTGACCCTGCGCCTTGTTGCCTTTGAAAATCTTAATTTGAGCGCCAGCAATCTCAGTACCGCCGAGGTTGACCTTACTGAAGGTCACCTTACGTGGAAGATCATCGTCCTTATCCGTTACTGTAACAGTTGAGCCGTTGGTTACGACCTTGTTCTCTTCACCCTTAGAGTCTTTCTCTCCGACATTGGTTACTTCTACTGTTCCGTCAGTTTTGACTTGGAAAGTAATGTCAGTAACTTTGAGGTAGCCGGTTGGTGCGGCTTCCTCATGGAAGGTATAAGTGCCAGGTGCCAAGTTGATGTCCTTAGACTGATTAGTCTCGGATGTCCAGCTTTCTACTGCCTTCCCTTCGGCTTTCTCGCCCTTGTAGATCTTGATCTCAGCACCAGCGATTTCTGTACCGCCGAGATTGACCTTACTGAAAGTAATGGCTTTAAGACTATTGTCCTCTTTATCGGTTACAGTAAGAACCAAGCCATTTGCTTCAACAGAATCTGTTGCACCTTTAGCATCAACTGTAATGGTACCATCAGAATGAACTGTGAATTTTAATATCTTCTACAGCTACAAACCCAGTAGGAGCAAGGCTCTCTTTCAGAGAATAAGTCCCTGGAGCTAATTTTACTACCTTAGATGCGTTAGCTTCGGATGTCCACTCTGCAAGAGGTTTAGCTTCAGGACGAATCCGACTGCCTTTGTAGAGTTTCAATTTCGCCCCTGGGATTTCCTTCCCGTTTGGATCTACTTTCTTGATCGTCACATCTCGTTCTGAGTCGTCATCCTTGTCTGTTACCTTCAAGATTGCTCCGTCAGTCACAACCTTATTGTTTTCTCCTTTGGAGTCTTTCTCGCCGACATTGGTCACTTCCACTGTGCCGTCATGTTTGACTTGGAAAGTGATGTCAGTTACTTTCAGGTAACCAGTTGGAGCTGCTTCCTCATGGAAGGTGTAAAGTACCAGGCTCCAAATTGATTGCTTTAGACTGATTAGCTTCGGAAGTCCAGCTTTCTACAGCTTGACCCTGCGCTTTGTTGCCCTTGAAAATCTTAATTTGAGCGCCAGCAATCTCAGTACCGCCCAGGTTGACCTTACTGAAGGTAATGGCTTTAGGACTATTGTCTTCCTTGTCGGTAATCGTCAGAATTGACCCTGCTGCTTGAACGGTATCTTCTGCTCCTTTTTTCACAAGAGCAACAGTACCATTAGCACCTACTGTAAATGTGATATCTTCAACATATTGATAACCAGCAGGAGCATTCGCTTCAGTCAGTGTATAGGTTCCTGGAGACAATTTTATTACTTTAGAAGTGTCAGTCTCAGAAGTCCAGTCTGCAACGGGAGCTTCTTCCTGATCAACATGATCACCTTTATAGATTTTCAGTTGCGCACCAGGAATCTCTTTCCCGTTTGGATCTACTTTTTTGAAAGTTATATCCTGCTCGGATACCGTCTTCTTATTGACAACCTCACGTGATACAGATTTGTCTGTTCCAAAATCCTGGGCACCAATCTTAATTTCCTCAGTTAATTTATCATATCCTGTAGGAGGAGTCACTTCACGGATGGTATAATCATCGCGCAACAAGTCACCCAAGTTGGCATTCCCGTTAGAATCTGTGGTTAATTTTCCGACAACTGCACCGCTCCGATCACGAACAACTTCAAATTCTGCACCTTGCAGGTTCTCACCATTTTCATTGACCTTATGGAGCTTAATGGTGAAACATAGCCTTCTCCAACACCGCCTGCAATCTGATAAGAGCGATTTTCAGCTGATGTCGTTGTTTGACCACCGTTATAGGTCATGGTAGCACTATTGGAAACGCGCTCACCATCAACAAGATCGTAATCTGCTTTTGTCTTATAGTCCAGCAAATACCCGAAACCATCCATGTCGCCCAGGTCGATCGTGAATCCATCACCAGCAGCATTTTCCGTGATTTTTGATTGGAAATTAGCTGTCACGTCTTCTGTTGAATCCCGCACCCAATCTCCATTATTCCAGCGCCAAGCAATTTTATAGACCCGAATCGAGTCCCTCATGATTTTAAAATTAGGCGAGGTAATCTTGTCAGTTATCGTTACTCCGGTATAATGCTCCATATTGCGGTTAATCGCAATGTTGTAATGAACTTCATTCTTACCGTCTTCTGCTGCCTGATAAGAGCTCTTCTCAATTTTTGAGTCATATCTTTTGGGCGGTCCATTATAATGGACGATTCCCGGATACAACATCCGACCTCCTACGGTAAATCCACCATTCAAGTCACCTTCTTGTCTCACAACATCATGGTCAACTCGTGCATAGAAGAAGAATTCTCCTTGGACACCAGACTTTTGCTCAACATAATTTGTATAGGTCAAAGTAATGGTCTTGTTGGTTGAATCCAAAAATCCATTTGCCACTACGTTATCCGAGCTGTCCTTAAGTTCAATAGCTGAAGAGTTCCCAAAAGCATACTCAGAAGGCAAGGTGATTTTTGTCGTATCTCCTTGATGTACTTGGTTATCCGGCAAGACAAACTTTGCGTAAACTCGAAAAAGTTTCCCAAATATCAATTCCCTGCGTCAAATCACCACCTGAAGAATTCTTCAGGCTCATCTCAGTGATAACACCACCAAACTCAGCTGCTTGCACCTGAGTAAGAGGAGCAACTGATGGCAAAATGACTCCTAAACAAAGAATAATAAGGTGGAGCAATGCTCTAATCCTTTTGTTCATGCAATTTTCCTTTCTCACAATATTCAGTTTTAAATGTACAATGTAATTGTATACTAACTGAGCTTCCCCATCTTGTCAGTGCTCACTTTTTAAAAGCGAACATTTATAGATACATTACATCTACATTTTATCATACTATAAGAAAAAAATGGCTATACACAAAAAGGAGATTTTTAACATTTGTTTACCTTTTTTTGTCATTTAGAAGAGGTGGACGATTTATATGGTTCATTCTGCAAATCAAACCACTATTGTTAGGGTCAATTACGTCTGACAATCAATGTCCTCAATAACATAGAAAAACCGGAAAAAGTCCAGTTCTTCTGATTTATTTCCTAAACGTCAGGACATAAAATTTTCCGTCCCAGAGGAGTTTCAACTCCTTCTCCTTGACACCGGCCGGTATAGCGGCCTCAATTTCTCCCAAATCAACGGTAGCGTCCTTAAAATAGTCCTTGCTGAAGTGGTTCTTCTTATATTGCTGGTCCACATAGTCTGCCGTCTCGTCTGAAATCATAATCTTAGTTCCTGGCTTAGCCACCCGCAGCATTTCCTGCATGGCCTTGGCCTTATCACTAAAGAAATTAATTCCACCGATATGATAGACGATGTCAAAGCTATTATCTGCAAAGGCAGATCCTCTGCACAAGCATGAAAGAGTTGCAGATTTGTCTTCTTGGCACAGGATTTCTGACATTTTTTTCAGCATGCCTATGGAAATATCTGCCCCGACAAAGTCTAGGCTTTTCAGGTCAATATTCTCAGGAATGTAGCGCAGGTCTTGACCAGTCCCGATAGAGACATAAAGGACGGATAGATGATCCTTTCCATTCTATTTCTGCCATCTGGTCCCTTTCTCAGCTTGTCAATAGTCTTGCCATGGAGAAGTGGCCCTATCCATTTTCTCACTCAAAATCATACCAGCGAGCCAAAAGCGATTGTACATGGTCATATACTTGGCATTGTCCCTGAGACATAGTCCGAATTCAGCGCCAGATAGATGTCTCCCATCTTTTTTTGAAAAATCCTCTAACTTCAAACCTGGCTTGAACTTCTCTTGTATTTTTTTGTATCTGTCATATCTTCTGTCTCCTTTTTCTATTTGCCATTTATTATAGAGGATTCTGAGACAAAAACAAGAGTTTTTCCGTAAGTGGCTGCCCTGCATGAGTAACTGGAAGAAATTGCTAAGTAAGTTGCAAAAATAGCTAGACAAAAAATGTGCAAACAAAAGAAGATAAAGCATTCTGCCTTATCCTCTCTTTGTTTATTTGCTCAGTCGAGTCTTACGGTAAAGTCCTAAAAGAGCCAGGACTACCAGACCAGCAAGAACTAGTCCAAGGCTTTCAGCAGAGCCAGTCGCAGGAAGAACTTTTTTAGATTTTCCTTGACCGTCTGCTGCTTTATCAGAATCAGATGATTGATTTGGCTTAATACCGCCTTGAACTGCTTTATCAGGCGTACCAGGTTCAGCTGGTGCCGCTTGGTCAGTAATGAACAACTTACCATCTGTATATTCTACAGCATTGCTATTGGCGTCTAGAACTGTTACAGTGCCATCTTCATTGACTTGGAAGACAATATCAGTCACAGCCAGATAACCTGTCGGAGCCGCTTCCTCATGGAAGGTGTAAATACCTGGCTCTAGGTTAATTTCTTTAGATTTGTCAGCTTCTGAAGTCCAAGATGCGACAGGACTGCCCTTGCTTTCCCGTCCCTTGAAAATCTGAATCTGAGCACCGGCAATTTCCTCACCAGCTAGATTGACCTTACTGAAAGTAACCTGTTTATCTGTTGGAGTTTGAGTTTTCTTATTGACCACATTGACTGCAACCAATCTGCTGTCTCCAGAATCTCCAGATTCCGGACTGCCTACGTTCAAAGTCTTACCAAAATCTGTTGGACTGATGGTAATATCCTCTGTCAGGCGATCGTAACCAGCTGGAGCAGTCGTTTCACGCAGGATATAAGTGTCACGCAGAAGATTACCAACTTCCGCGTTCCCATCTGCATCTGTCGTGATTGTGCCAACCACCTTATTGGTCGCTTTCCGCACCACTTCAAAGACTGCACCGCTCAGAGAGGCATTAGACTCATCTGTTTTGTGAACCTTAACCTTGAAGTTATAGCCTTCGGACTTTCCGCCAGCAATCTGATAAGAGTACTCGTTGGTGACAGACACTGTCTCGGTATTGTTGTAGTTCATGGTAGCCTTATTTCCTACAACCTCTCCATCAGCCAAATCATAGTCGGCCAGCGTCTTGTACTCAACTAGGTAGCCGAAGCCTTCTACATCTCCGAAGTTGATTGTCAAGCTATCGCCTTCAGCGCCAAAGGTCATCTTAGACTGGGAAGTCTGCTGTTACATCTTCAGTCGAATCACGCGCCCAATCTCCATTATTCCAGCGCCAAGAAACCTTATAAACTCGTACAGAGTCTTGAACAATCTTAGCGTTTGTATCACCCAGCTTGTCCGTCACAGAGACATTTTTGTAGTTGCCCATGTTACGGTTAATGGCTACATTGTAGCGGATTTCATTCTTAGCATCGGCATCCCATTGAAAAGCACTCTTTTCTAGCAGAGACTCATACTTTTTCGGCGGCCCATTATAGTGAATGCTGCCGGCAGGAATCCTATTATTGCCTACCGTGAAAGTAGCTGGAATATCCCTTTCCTCTGTGACAACCTCGTGGTCAATCCGCGAATAGAAGAAAAACTCGCCTCTGACACTGGACTTCTGCTCCACATAGTCTGTGTATGTCAGTGTGATGGTCTTGGCATCGCTATCTAGGACTCCATTAGCCACCAGGGCTCCGTTTTCATCCTTGAGCTCAATAGCTGAAGAATTCCCAAAGGTAAACTCATTCGGTAAATGAATCACCGTTGTATCACCTGCATGGGCTTGGTTGTCCGGCAGGGCAAACTTAGCATAGACTCGGAAGGTCTGCCAGATATCTACACCATTGGTCAGCTGCTCACCAGAGTTAGTGGTGAGGTGCATCTCAGTGATGACATCATTGAGCTCCGCCGCATGAGCCTTAAGGGTTCCGGCTAGGAAAGGCAGGAACACACCTAGACAGAGAATGATGAGCTGAAACCATACTCTCAGTTTTTTATTCATGCAATCTTCCTTTCTCACAAGTAAAATTTGTTTAAAAGTACAGCGTATTGGCCAGCCAGTCGAACACGTTCTTTTCATGTTTTTCTGCCTTTTTGACAAACACTGGAAAGACAATACTAATTCATTGTACCATATTGACTATTAAAAAACTATAGGAATGCTCACAGGGTTTTATCATAAAAAAGGAGAAAGAAGACGCTAAGCCTTCTCTCTCCTATTGATACGAAAACAGGTCAAAAGACGACCTAAAAATCATTGAACAACTTCAGCTCTTCTATTTTGACAAAAAAGTCAATCTTTCTGTGACGCACTGGAAGTTGCATCTACCTGATTCTGATCTGTTTCTTCTTGTTTGGAAGAATTTCTTTCCGTCTTATCTGAAGTGTCGGGCTCTTTCTGTGCATGTCCGCAGGCCGTTAGGATAAAGACAGAAATCAGAGCCAGAAGCAAGCTCCCAATGTTCTTGAACCTAGACATACGAGTCCTCCATTTATGCAAAACTTGATGAGACTAGCACTCCGCCAAAAATGCCTGCACAGTCTTGACATCTTCTGGAGTTCCGCCTTGGTCAATATCGCAGATATGCTGGAGCCCATATTTTTCGATAATCAGGGCAGTAGCTCCGCAGAAGGTCCGGCCGTGTTTAACAGAGTCGCCATTGTTAACAAAACCTTTAATCAGCCCAGGATGTTTCTTGATAAAGCGTTTGGTAGACCAAGGAATTTTCCCAGCACCAGCATTTCGAGTAATGAGAATACAGGGCTCTTCCAGTTTTTCCTTGATGTTCTGGGTCGGATAGCCCAGTGATTCTGCAAATCGTTTTACCAATACCAGTATTTGAATCATAAACTACAATCATCTTCATCACCTATTTTCTTAAAAAAAGGATAGCAAACCAAGCCGCAAAGCCTAAAACCACGACATCTGAGATGAGCATAAGCATGAACTCCAAATCTGGCATCATGTGAATGTACATCAGCAATGCCAAAGTTGTCAAAAGCCAGTGCCGTCAGCTTAGCAACTGCCGGCAAGCCCGGAATCAAAAGCTGCTCCGATTAGGGACAACGATGAGACCTCCGACTAAAAATGACTGAAAATCCACACTCAAACTAAAACCAACTGTCACGCCGCCGTAGCCAATGGTCAAAAAGACCAATCGCGACTAGACAGATACCTAAAAATAGCCAATCCACTCATAGCAAATCCTCCTTGCTTATTCATTCTTTTTCCTCACTTTTCTATTTGTTGAATGAACAGTTCTAATATTCATTCAAAACCTTTCTAAAAAAATAATTCACTATACTTATCCAATCACATTTCTTGAATACCTTCAATTCCTATTCGCACTACATAAGACATCACCTCCTTTGTTGATGAATGAATACTTTTTAACATTCATTCATTTCGGCTTCTAAGAAAAGGAATTTCCTCTATTTGGAAAAAATCCCCTTAACAAAATATTTCACTAAAGTCTCAAGACTATCGAAGTAGCCTGAAAATTCCTGCTCTGTGACATGCATGTCTATGTAGTAAATCAAGTCATAAACCTTCATAATCTCAGCTATTTTTCTCCTTCGAAAAAGCCCTCTTCCTGCAGGCGCTGGCTGAAGGTCTGAATCAGAAACTGATGAAAAGCGTTGGACGCTCGTCCGGAATCCTGATTATAGTAATCATGCAGAATCTGAGAAATGCCCGGCTTGTTCCACTCAGCCAGAATTTTATTGGGTGAAATCAACTCAAAAGTGACTGCAAAAAGCTGTTCAACGATTGCCTCGGGCTCGCCCTGCCAATCCACACGTCGCATGGTTTCCTCACGTATACGGCTATTTTCAGCTATATAAACCTCCAAGAAGATGGCTTCCTTGGACTCATAATACTTATAAAAGGATCCAACAGCCATCTGGCTTCTCTTAGCAATATCAGAAATTCCAGCTGCCTTATAGCCTTTTTCTGCAAAGACTTCTCTAGCCGCAGCCAGGAGCTCATTTTTTTTATCCATTTCCACGCCTCTTTTGTGAATGAATTCGTTTTTATGTTCATTCATATTTTAACACAATCTTGCCACTTGTCAAGCATTTATGTTATACTATACAAAAAAGATAGTTTGCTAATCAAATTATTTTTTAGATTTTATTTTGGAGGTTGAGCTATGCTCAAGGAAAGACGAAACCAGGGTACCATCGCCCTACTGGTAATTTCTCTTATTTTTCTAGTTGTTGCTGCAGTAATGGGCTTTATCCAATACCAAAAGGTCAACACTAAGACTGCCTATGACCGAAATAGCGAGTCTGGAGCAGATTCAGCAGTCTATGCTGAAGTGTCATATATTTTCCCAGAGGCTCTGATTGAAGTAGAAGATAATACCCAAGTTTGGCTGGTTGCCTACCAAGACGGATATGTTGGTCTGCAGGCTAAAAAAGGGGACAAGCAGATTGCCCAGCTCTTGGAAAAAGAGAAAAAGGGCGAGCTGGAAAAAAATCCTGTCCGAATCGTTGGTTCCTACGTTAATGCTAATTCCCTAAGAAAAAAATCAGGGATATATCTCTAATTATGGCAGCCTCGTTCGCGGTCTCCTAGCAGACAATCCCGAAGTCATCACAGTAATGTCAAGCAGCTCCTATATCTCTATCACTGAATTTGAATCTGACAATCTTGCATTCATGTTCTACATTCTGTTTTTGATTGGACTCAGTGTTTTCTTTGTCGTTATAGGAATTATCGGCCGCAAGAAAAATATCGCTGCCTACGAAGAAATCTATGCAGCCTATCCAGAGGCCAAGAACAATCTCAATATCCTGCTGGAGCAAGCTTCTTTCCACGACGATGTGCTGAAAATTGCTGTTTATAAAGACCATCTCATTACCTACTATCGAGGTTTCAAGGCAATTGATCTCAAACAGGTCGTCCATCTCTACCACCACATTCTCACCATGCATCGCGGCTTCGTTGCTTCAAACAGAAACTCAACCTTAGTTGCTGTTCGAAACAATCAAAAGAAATACCAAATGCCTATTAAGAACATTGGTAAAACAACAGATACCAAACTCCAGTCAACCTTTGACTATCTCTACAACCACTTCCCTCATATCAGATTGGGAGTGTAAATGACTATAAAATAAAGCTAGGTTAGTCCTAGCTTTAAATTTCTGACAAACTAGTTCTAAGTTTGTCTTTTTTGTTTTATTGATATAGTACAAGAGATAATCTTTTATTTACTATTGTACTTTTGTACTTTCTTTGAAAGGCTTCCATGGCCTTGAACTGTTCTAGTTCTTTTTCGTTAGCCGGTTGCTTGCCGAGGTGTTTGTACTCAAAGAAGTTCATTTGTTGGCCTGAGGTAAACCCACTCTCGAACCAGGGTGCGTAGTCAAATGTAGCAGTCAATTTTGTACCAATAATCTTTATAACACATGTTGTCCATAAAGCTTGCTCTTCATTTTTAAAGATTTCCCTCAATTCCCAAGCTAATTTGAAGGTGCGTCTTTCATTTTCTCTAAATTCTGAATTAGGCAACTCATACTTCTTGGGAATATAGAGATTATAGATATAGTCACTTTTTACTTCTTCGTTAAAGAAATAGTAGACTTCGCCACCATCAAAAGCCAAGGTAATATTAATAAAAAGATTTTCCCAAGCTACAGGTATAGTCTTATGGACACTCAGTGCGATTTCCATCACTTTCTCATTAATCTGTTTTTCCATATTATCCTCTTTCTAGCTCACTAAATTGCAGCTGGTAAATCTTGCCCATCTTTAACCGTATTGACATAAGTTTCTTTTTAAAAATCCAGTCCAATGATAATCCATTCATCAATGATATCCCAAAAATTTAAGTTTCCTTTAGGAAGCTCTTTTGTGGACCAAAGATAAGCTCCAGTTTCTATATTCTGCGTCAAATCCAGAACGATATAGGTCCCCATCCCGTTACTGAAAAAGTTGTAGCAAGAGGTCAAATCCATCTCCAGCTGGTCTTCATATTCCCATTCAAAGTCAGCCATAGAATCGATATTTTCAGCGCTATCCAAACCCATTGTTTTACTCGGATAGTAATAAAAACCATTATGAACTTTTGTGTAAAAGTTTACAATTGTTTTATCTATATTTTCAACTGTACAATCAAATTTTTTTACCAAAATTTGATTCAGATAGTCAGATTTTTCCCTTCGTAGAAAAGCTGTCTTTTTGAGTCTTGTAACTAAGAATTGTATACAAAATAGAATACTCTTCTCCAATTCTCATCAGCTCAATGTCAGTCAGATATGTTTTGTAGATAAAGAATAGTATTGCTTAGTTCTCTTGCAAGGTATTTTCTCCATTCTCCTAAAAATAGCTGATTTTTCTATCTTCCAAATTATCAGTTAGAAAAGCAACTTTTCCAATATTCTGGAATAGGAGCATTCAAAAATAGTTGATTCATCGGTTACAAACTCCACTTTCTTTTCAGACGATAGCGTATATTTGTTTAAAAATGCAATCTTTTCATTTACCATTTTATCCATCTTCACCTCGAATTTTTTTAAAAATCAACTTATTTGTATCTCTAGTATACCACAAAGCAAATCTCCGAGCTTCTTCAGATAAAAAAACCACCTCAGGAGGTGGTTTTTATACTACTAAACTATTTTTCATTATATTCTTGCTAGAAAGTTTCATTAGCATTGAACTATCTTAGTTCTTTTTCCTTTCTGCGCTTAGCTAGGGCACTATTAATCTTCTTGGTCTTAAGATTTGTATCCAAGTAAAGAAAGAGCCATACAAAGAGATAAATCAGAATAAAATCTAGCCAGAAATGCCAGTTGGCAATTAAAAATCCCCAGTTATTGTAGACCATGAAACAGCATACTAAGACTGCGACTGCGACAAAATGCAGTAACATCGAGACTGAAAAAGAGAAGCGGTCTTCAACAGTTTTTAACATTGAACTGATGATCCCAATCAAACCGCTCATCACTATGACACTGACGATATTACTTGTTGTGGGCGGATTTTTTTGAATAGAGAGAGCAAGGACAATCAGATAGACTGCACTCCCCCTCTGGATGCCCATCAATATAGCGTGTAGACATTTTTTTATACTCATCACTTACCTCCTAGATTCCCAGATATTCCATTAAGAGTTTGACATAGCGACGGCTGACTTCGGTCTTGATTTGATTGGTCAGCTTGGCCGTCATATTGCCAGAAAAGCTGTCAGACAAAGACTCCAAATGGTCAATATTGATGACAGCATGCCGGGAAACCTGGATAAAGTTCGAGCTGCTAATCCGCTGCTGAAAGCGAGTCAAGGTCTCTGTCGTCTGATAAATGCCTTCTCTGCTGTAAATCATCAAAGTTGTCTGGTTGATGTCTGCTAGGATAATATCTTCAGTCTTCAGCATGATAAGCTTATCGTCCGACTTGATAGGCAGGACACCACTTGGCCCAGCCTTGTACTGCTCTAAATAATCTAAGATGGCCTTGGCTTCTGCCGCTAGCTGGTCTGCCTTGACCACAACCAGCGGATCCTTGGATGAAATGGTTGGATCTGTTTCAAATTTTTGCTTGCAGAGGAGCTCCTATTCACATTCTATTGTAGTTTCAGCTGACGGATGACAATCATATTTTTGCACTATCCAAATAAGCGCTATTGCAACTAAAACTATTCCAACTATATAGAAAGTTTCTGTCCTTGTCAAGAGCTCCTGCCATTCAATGCGAATTCCCATTGTTTTTTCAAAAGCTACTCGTGACTGGCTCTTATTGGCAAAAGTGTCTGCTAGACTTTCCTTCATGAGAAGCTGTCTGAAAAGAGATGCCATGTAGTTAGAAGGCGTAAGCTTCATCAGGTTTTGCGCCATATTCGGCAAGGTTCCAATGGGGATATAGGTACCCACTAGAAAACCAGAGGTCGCTCCGACTACGGTCGCTAATTTACCTAGACTATCCACTGATTTGAAGCGTTGAACAATCAGAGCATTTATCAGTGTGGCCAAGAGGCTGTTCAAGATCATCAGAAGCACCAGGTAAGAAAGATTTCCCCATTCAAAGGAAATTTTATCCGCCTGCATAAAATAGCTGAGCATAAAGGTAAACATAATGACCTGCATCAAAAAGCCGATAATAATAGAGCTGACAAGATAACTAAGCTGCAAGCCCCACGGTCCTAAATCCGTGATAAAAAGATCGTCTGTTACCATCCGCTCCCGGTCTTCGACCTGCCGTGAGAAAGCTGCCAATGTGGTTGTTAATGCTGTAACTGCCAACACGCCGCCAATCAGCCACAAGTCCATCAGCTGGCTGGAATAGCCTCCAGAATTACTTTTCAAAAAAAACGATATAAAGCACAAAGGGAATAATGGCTCCAAAGAGGGACAAAATTACCCCACTGCGGTTGCGAAAATAAAGTAAAAAATTGCGTTTAATCAAAGCGAGCATATTAGCGTACCTCTCTTCCTGTCAGTGCCATAAAGGCATCGTCCATGGTTCCGGGTTGGAATTCAAATTGTTCGATATAGGGACCAGCCTGAGCCAATAAGGTCAGAGCTTCTTGAGTCGTTTTAGGGTGGAGGATAAATTTCCCTTCCTTGACTTGCTCCCAAGCGCAGCCTCTTGGCAAGCTTTTCTCTAAACCTGCTGCATCTTGACTCAAAATCCGTAAGACATTGCGGGCATAGTTTCCCTTAATCTGGTCTGCAGAGCCTTGGGCAATGACCTGACCATGATCTACGATATAGATCTTATCTGCATCATCAGCTTCATTGAGATAGTGGGTTGTCAAGACAATGGTCATCTGCTCTTCTTTCTGAATTTGCTTGAGCAGGCTCCAAATACTCTCCCGAGTCTGAATGTCCAGTCCTGTCGTAGGTTCATCTAGAAAAGCAGGTCGGGACTGTTGAGAAGGGCTCGAGCAATGTCCACCCGGCGCTTTTGGCCGCCAGAAAGTGTCCCATAAGGCTGCTTGGCAAAGGCTGACAAGCCCAGCTGAGAGACCAAGCGCTCGATTCTACCTGTCGGCATCTCCTTGTACTGCTTGGCTCTGATAGTCAGATTTTCCAAAACTGTCAGCCGGGCGTCCAACACACTGTTTTGGAAAACCACACCCAACTTAAGCTTTTCAGCATAGCAAATCTGCCCGGATGTCGGCCGCAAGAGACCTATCAGCATCTGGATAGTCGTAGACTTGCCTGCGCCATTAGGGCCTAGAATAGCTGTAAAACTACCTCTCTCAATCTGAATATTCAGATCATTAACTGCCACCTTATCGCCATAAACCTTGCTAAGATTTTTCGTTTCTACTAACATGATCTTTTCTCCTTTTCTTTACTTCTGAGACTATGATAGCAAGTCTTTTTTGAAAAATCTCGGCTTTTTGGACAAGCGGTAAAATGAGGGAGATGAGAGGTAAAAATCCAGACATCAAAAAATCCCCGACCAGAGGTCAGGGATTTGCTCTTAGCGGGCGACAATCTTGCGGTAACTGCGTGAAGTCAGTAAGAAAACTAAAATATAGGTCAGGAGGAAGACTCCGCAAGTTGCAAGTGTTGTCTGAATCAAAAGAGGAAGATTGGTCACACCTAGTAGGGCAACTATCAAGCGCAACATGTGAAAGACCGCTGCTACATGTAGAAAAGCAAAGATGAGAGGTAGGAAGAAAACAGTCAAAATCTGCTTGCGAATGGTACTTCTAGTCTGCTTTTCATCTAAACCAACTTTTTGCAAGATGATAAAGCCATCTCGGTCTTCATATCCTTCAGAGATTTGCTTGTAGTAAATTACTAGAACAGCTCCTAGGAGGAAGATAACCGAGAGGAAGACACCGATGAAGAGCAAGGTTCCAGTAAGTTCTTGATAGCTCTTTTCTGAACTATAACGGTCACTAGCCATTGCGAAGCTACCATCTTGAGCTTGTTCCTGATCCAAAGTGTCCCTCAACCCCAGTTGGACTTGCTCGACAAACTTTTTACTTCCCTTAGTCTCTGAAGCAACTCCAATGTAGTAGTAATGATCCACATCGAGATTAACCTCTTTGTTATCATTGACCACCATATAGAGACCCTGCTCCATGGTCACATCGTTTGGATTAGGAATTTCCCCATGCGTGAAATTCGACGATAAAAGCTGCTTAATCTTCCAGTCCTTGCCATTCACTCGAAGAGGCTTGTCCTTATTTAAGGAAATATTTTTTCCATAGACAAGAGTTTCATCGTCTGCCAGGTCTATCTTTTCCCCTGTCATTTTTTCATAATCCTGACGATTGATGACCGTAATCGTGCCAGCAGACTTGGTCAAGATACTTGTATCTGACTCTAGCTCTCTTTGCATTGGAACTGTCACATCATTACCAGCCAGTTTCGTGATGAAGGCTGATTGGTAGAGATAGGTAGTATAGCTTGGCTTCTTCAGACCTGTGTCCTGAGCCACTTGCTGAACCTTGTCTAACAGAGCCTCCTTCTGATCGGTCGATTTCGGCAAGACGACGCTGACATTGTAATCCTTTGGATGCAAGGTAGTAATATAATCCTGACCTCCAACATAGATATTGATTGTACCAACCAGAGTCACTAAGAGCATGGTAGATAGAATGGAGATAGTTGCCAATCCTGCTGCATTTTTACGCATCCGCGAGATGAGATTGGAAACAGAAATGAAATTCTGCGTTTTATAGTAGTAGCCTTTGCGCTTTTTGAGAAATTTCAATAGTGTAATTGAACCTGCATTAAAAAAAGCAGATGAGGTTGCGATGATAACCATGACCACAGCTATAAAGAAATTGCCGATAGCAGCGACGGGCTTGGTAACGGTCAAAGCCATATAATAAGCCACACCCATGAGCAGGAGCCCCAGCAAGGTTTGCAGAAAAAGGAAGCGTCCTTTCTTCTCGCCTGCTTTCTTTTCTTTCATTAGGTTAAGAGAGCTATAGCGTAGAAGACGCGTAGAGTTGAGCAACAAAATCACCGCAAAAGCGACACCCAGACTAGCTAGAGTCATCCAGACGTTCTTCCATTGGAAGGTCGAGGCAAGAACTGCCGGCATTCCCATCAATTTCAAAAGAACTGCATAGAGCATCTTATCTAAAGCTAGGCCAGACAAGACTCCCAGACCAACTGTAACCAGATAAAAGACACAGAGCTCAAAGAAGGTCATGACTAACAGATGCTTTTTCTCCATGCCCAGCAGACTATAGACTCCCAACTCTCGGGAGCGGTTTTTCATGACGAAGCTATTAGCATAGGTAATGAGGATAAGGACGGCAATCTGAATGACATGGATACCAAACTGCAAGGTCATGCGAGCTGCCGAACCACCATAAGAGGTCTCCATGTTGGGGCTATGAGCCAGTGAGACAAAACTATACAAAATCGCTGTTGCAAGTACCGTCGCCAAAGCAAATGGATAATACAAACTGCGATTTTTAACCAGATTGGACAAAGCCAGTTTACTCGTTAGTTTGAACATAATTGCCCACCTCACTTGCCATAACTGTCAGAGTGTCAGAAATCTCTTGGAACATCTGCCGCTCAGTCTTGTCACCGCGGAAGATTTGATTATAAAGAATCCCATCCTTGATAAAGAGCACCCGCTTGGCGCGGCTAGCTGCTGCCGTTGAGTGGGTCACCATGAGAATGGTTTGACCGCGGGCATTAATATCATCAAAGACATCAAGCAGAGCTGCCGAAGATTTGGAATCCAAAGCTCCCGTCGGCTCGTCCGCCAGCAGAATCTCAGGGTCTGTGATGATGGCCCGAGCCACTGCTACCCGCTGCTTTTGACCACCAGAAATCTCATAAGGAAACTTCTCTTGTAGCTTGTTAATCCCTAGCTCATTGCAAGTCGTAACCAGCTTTTGCATCATCTCGGTAATGGGACGACGAGAGAGGACTAGCGGCAGAAGAATATTATCCTTGACTGATAGGGTGTCCAGCAGGTTGAAATCCTGAAAGACAAAGCCTAATTTTTCTCGGCGGAAACTGGAAGCCTGGCTGTTTTTGATGGTTGCTGTGTCAGTTCCGTTGAGAAAGACGCGGCCCTCAGTCGGCTTGTCCAGCATGGCTAGGATGTTGAGCAGGGTGGATTTCCCAGAGCCTGACTCCCCCCATGATGGCGACATACTCGCCTTTTTCTACCGTAAAGTGAATGTCTTTCAGTGCCTCTACTTGGCTGCCCTGAAAGCGGGTTTTATAAATCTTTTTCACGTGTTGTACGTCTAATAATGTCATCTTGCTTCCTTTCTGTTTAGCAGGTAATTATCAGATCCCTGCTTTTAGCAGTTTTTATAAACTGCCTCCTAATTGATAAGTCTATTTTATCTCAATACCAACCGCCCAGCCATAACCTAAGCTTACATTTTAAAGTGCAATCTTACACTTTTGTAAGATAAAATGAGCTTTATTTTACCCAAAAGGCAATCAAAGCAATTAGCCAAAGGTGGGCTGGATAGAAAATATAGAAGAAATATTTGCTCCACTTGCTGCTGGATCCTCGCTCACCATTATAGAAGTGCAAGAGAGGAAGAGCACTGATAAAGAGCCAGTCTGAATTATAGAGCAGCATTGATAGCGTGTCCTGCAAGGTTGGATAAATTTGAATACTCATGGCAAAGAGAACTCCCGCCCAAACTACATAAAACAAGTTTCTTAAAAAGACTTGATTTCTAAAAAGGTAGGTCAAGAGCATGAAAGGAAGCAGAGCCATGCCGCCTTCGCTAAAGACAAGCCCGGCCAGCAAGACTAATACTCCTGCCGCTATCCGCAAACCAGACTTCCTATCCTTAGCAGCTCCGCCATTGTCAGAAAAGCCAAAGAAAAGACTCAGCATGAGGACCCCGCAGGCCAAGGTCAGGAAGATGTTGTGAGTGAGGTAAATGCCCTTCTCCTGAAAGAGAAGCGTCAGGATACAGTTTCCTGTCTGCATCAGGGCTGCCCAAAAGAAGAGCCGCATATTGTAAGCCAGACGGTTGCGAGTGTGGGAGAAAACCTTCCACTGCCATGAAGGCAAATGCTACTCCGACACAGCGGGTTAGGGCATGCAAGACGCCATCCCAGCCGTCCGGAACCAGCCCTGGTATCTGGCTGATATGGTCAAAAACCATAAGAAAGGCCATGAAGAGCTTCAACTGAAAAGCATTTATACCTTTTGATTTCATTTTTCTGTCTCCTTCTTATTTCTTGCCTCTATGATAATAAAAAAGAAAGGTCAGTACCATAACCTAACCTTTCATTTGCTAGTTTTATTCTTACAATTTTGTCACTTTTAAAAATCTTGCAGGAGCATCGTAAAAATAGGACAAAACCTAATGGCTTTCATGAAAACTCTCTTCTGCCTGCAACTGTTCTAAAAAGTCTCTGACCGCTTGTCGGTCTGCTTCCGTTCCAGAGCCTTCTATGTTACGAATATGGCGGAGGCCGTACTGCTCCACTATCTTATCCGTTGCCCCGCAAAAGGTCCGCGGATAACGCTTCTGGTTGCCATTGATGACAAAGCCTTTGATTAGATGCTCATACTTTCTGATGAAGCGCTTAGTCGTCCACGGAATCTGCCCTGCTCCGCTATTTCTGCTGACTAAAATACAGGGCTCCTCCAGCTTTTTCCAGACTGACTGGCTAGGCGTTTCCAGACTATTAGCAAACTTCTTTCCCAAACCAGTCAGACTATCATAAACCACTACTAGCAACTTTCTTCCTACTACTCAAAGACCAATTTCTTCTCAGGAAAGGCGATGGAAACCGTCGTTCCCTGACCCACTTGAGAGTCTATAGCAATCTTGTGTCCCAGCTGGTCAGCAATTTTCTTGGACAGATAAAGACCTAAACCTGATGACTGCTGGGTCAAACGACCGTTGTAACCTGAGAAACCGCGCTCAAAAACCCGCAGCAAATCAGCATTTTGAATCCCCAAACCCGTGTCCTTAATGTAAAGGCTGCCCTCGTGAAAATAAATCTCTATGCTGCCTTCTTTCGTATATTTAAGACTATTGGATAGGACCTGCTCCAAAATTACTAGAAACCACTTTTTATCAGTGACAATCGTGTGGTCTAGGTCATGAAGATTGAGGCTGAGTCCTTGCTGAATAAAGAAAAGAGCGTATTTCTTGACTACTTCTCTGACCAAATCAGCCAGATTTTCCTGCTTCAGAACTAGATCATCATGGAAGCTTTCCAGACGGAGGTACTGGAGAACCAGATGAACGTAGGACTCAATCTTGAAGAGCTCCTGCTCCAACTGAGACTTGGCTTCCTTATCCTTCAAGTCACCAATCAAGAGTGAACTGGCTGCAATGGGTGTCTTGACTTGATGAACCCAAAGAGTGTAGTAGTCCAGCAAATCATTGTATTTCTCCTGTTCAACCAAGAGCTGATTCTTCTGTTCGTACTCCAACTCTTCCACTCTTTCCTGCAAAAGCTTTTCTAGAGGAGTCTGAGCCTGAGCAGAGGCTTGCAGCTTCTGGCTGCGATAGCTCTTAAAGGCAGTCCAAGCATCTGCTCCGATAAACAAGAAAGACAGAAAAGCCAGCAAGAGCGCGACATATTCCAGCAGACTGCGGTAAGCATCAAAGACAAAGGCAAAGAGCAGAATAAAGCCTAGCAGCAAAATCAACAGAGCTAGAAAAAATCGCCGCGAATAAAGGTAAGACTTAAGAAAGAAAAATTTATCCTGTATGTCCATTGATGAGACCGTATCCTATTCCTTTTTTGGTTTCGATGAAATTCTTCAGTCCGTGCTCTTCAAGCTTCTTACGCAGGCGAGCGACATTGACCGATAGGGTATTGTCATCGATGAAAAAGTCGCTGTTCCAGAGTTCCTTCATCAGGTCATCACGCGCTACGATACCATCCGAGTGCTCGAAGAGGACCCGCAAAATCTGAAATTCGTTCTTGGTCAAGGTCACCACTTTCCCATCAAAGACCAGATCTGTCGACTTGAGATTGAGAATGACACCTTGGTGCTCCAAAGAGACTCTGATCGTTTCCGAACTCATAGGAACGGCGCAACAAGCCCTGAACCTTAGCCAGAAAGACATTATTGTCAAAAGGCTTGGTAATATAGTCGTCTGCCCCCATATTGATAGCCATGACAATGTCCATGGACTGATCGCGAGAAGACAGAAACATGATAGGCACCGTTGAAATCTTGCGGATTTCCTGACACCAATGATAGCCGTTGAACAAGGGCAGGCCGATATCCATCAACACCAGATGCGGCTCCTCTCGGACAAAGACAGTCAGTACATCCATAAAGTCCTCGACTGCCACTACCTGAAAAGCCCCACTGTTCCAGCATTTTCTTAACCATCTGACGAATGACTGGATCATCTTCTACTAGTAAAATCTTGTGCATCTTTCCCTCCCGATTGCTTGCTAGTAACATTATACCAAAAAATGCGACTGCTTGTTTATCATCCTCAGTCTAAGGTAGGATTTTTCTGGAAAAAAGAAATTCTATCAGAAAAATATGCTATACTAACTAGTAGAAATTGGAGATAAAACATGAGCAATATTTTTACTTACCTTGAAGAAGTCAAGCATGACAGCATTTATGATAAACCTTTCAATGAACTGGATCTGCTAATTCTGACAGAGCTAACCTACTTGCCTTTTGACCAACTAGTGCATGAAGACATGTCCCCCTACTGCGACTGCCGACTGCTGGATTTGGCCGACCAAGTACCGCGCGACCTCTCCATGATGGTTAGCAAAAACCGACTAAAACTGCTAGATTTGGCCGCAGCCTCTACCCGCTTTAAAAATCTAAAACTGATGGGCTATGTCAATGACGTTGACCAAGATATCCAGAAGCAATTCGCTGCCTTGATTTTCAAAATCAAGCCCGATACCTATGTCCTGGTCTTTCGCGGAACGGACGACTCCATTGTCGGCTGGAAGGAAGACTTCCACATGACCTATATGGCTCAAATCCCTGCTCAGAAAATGGCTGCCCGCTACCTGCAGAAAGCCTTAGAAAATCTGCCTGGTAACTTTATCCTAACCGGTCATTCCAAAGGAGGAAACCTGGCTTCTTATGCAGCCAGTCAGATGGAAGCATCGCTCCAAGACCGTATTGAAGCCATCTACAGCTATGACTCTCCCGGTCTCAATCACTCTGTCATCGAAAGCGATGGCTATCAGGCCGTGGTTGAAAAGATGAAACGCTACCTGCCTCAGAACTCCATCGTCGGCATGATGCTGGAAACACCTAAGGAAGCAGGATTGTCAAAAGCAGTGCCATCGGCGGCTTTGCCCAGCACGATACCTTTTCGTGGAAGATCAAGGGGAACTCATTCCTATTGCTGGATACATTAGATGCAGAGAGCCTTCAGATAGACAAAACCTTTAAAAATTGGGTGAGCACCGTTTCAGATGAAGAACTTAAAGACTTTTTCGACCTCTTTTTCGGACTGATTTTGGATGCTGGTATCCAGTCTGTCGATGAACTGTCCAATGTTGAAAACTTTAACAAAGTCCTTGATATCCTGAAAAATGCTCAATCTCTAACAGACCAAGAACGTGACATGCTGCTGCGCTTGTCCAAGCTCCTGCTGAATATGCGTGTTCAAAGCTGGAAGGATGACATTAGCATACCTAATCTTTCTGAAATTGGCAAGGATATCCGAGAAAACCTATCACGCTGGAGTAAGCAGTTACCTTTTGGCCAGTCTGAGACTGATAAAGAGGAAGACACTACTGCAGAGGTTCAAGAGTAAAATCGCAAAAGTCCTCTTTATCTTATCCAACAGAAGACTTGACCTATCCATCCCAAAAACAAAACAAGCTCTTATCTTGACAGCTTGTTTTTTCTTTGTTAGAATGTAACAAACCTATTTACAACTAAGTAGTGATAAAAATCAGAAAGGAAACCATCATGAAATCTATCAAAGGAATCGCCCTTATTGCTGTCAGCATAATCCTGACCATCTATGCTTGGGCTTCAGCTGGAATGACCAACTTTATCGTACCCGGTCTGGCCTTAACTACCCTTTCGCTGACCTTTTTACTTGCGACTCGGAACGCCCTTTTGGAAAAATGGTTCCATGGCATCGAAAAAATGTATGCTTATCATAAGTTTACAGCTATCTTTTCCGTTGTTCTTCTTGCTCTCCACAATGTTGCCATGGGTGGCAGTCTCTGGGGCTCTCATTTGGCAGCCCAGCTTGGGAATGTCGGCATCTATCTCTTTGTCAGCATTGTTCTGGTGGCCTATCTTGGTAAGCACATCAAATATGAGGCTTGGCGTTGGATTCATCGCTTTGTCTATTTGGCCTATATCTTTGGTCTCTTCCACGCTTATATGCTAATGGGCGGTCGACTCCTGACACCGACCTTGCTAGGTTTCATAGTCGGATTCTATGCTATCATCGGTTTAGCTTCTGGCTTTTACATCATCTTCCTCTATCAAAGTTTGGCCTTTCGCCATCTGGGAAAAATCCTGCAGGTCAAACGCCTGAACCACGATACCGTGGAGTTGAAGATCCAGCTTAGTCAAAAGCTAGACTACCAGTATGGGCAGTTTGCCTTTGTCAAGATTTTTCAAGAAGGATTTGAAAAAGCGCCACATCCTTTCTCTATCTCTGGCGGTCATGACAATATCGTCTACTTTACTATCAAGAACTCTGGTGACCACACTAAGAAACTTTATGACAAGATCCAAGAGGGAACTAAGGTCACCATTGACCGAGCTTATGGCCACATGATTCTTGACCAGGGGCAAGAAAAACAAATCTGGATTGCTGGTGGGATTGGCATTACGCCCTTCATCTCCTATATCCGTGAAAATCCTAATCTGAATCGTCCAGTCAGCTTCTACTATGCTTATACTGGAGCTGAAAATGCTGTTTACCTAGACCTACTCAAAGACTACGAGGCAAAGAATCCGCAGTTTGACCTTCATTTGATCGATAGCAAGGTCTCTGGCTATTTAGACTTCAAGAATTATCCTCTGGATGACAAAACCACCGTCTTCATGTGCGGGCCTGTCAAGATGATGGATAAACTAGCCAACGAATTTAAAAAGACCAATCCTAAAGCAGATCTGGTCTATGAAGGCTTTAAATTTAAATAAAGAAACCAAAAAGAGGAGTTCAATCCTCTTTTTTAGTCTATTTGAATTCAACAGATTTTGAAAAAGATCAATGTTATATCCCTCAATATCCAAAAATAGACTTTTTCAAACTACAAAAAAATATACGGAAAAAGATTAATTCCAATCAGAATGAGAAAGAAAATAGAAAATCCGATAAACAAATATTTAAAATACTTTTCATTGCTGATGCAGCGCTCAACATATGCCTCTTCTGGATTCTTAGGATTATAATAGACCGTCATACCTGAGCCGACGGGAAATATCTTTTTCAAATCTAGACTCCTATCCGAGCCGTAAACATAGTCACTTGAAAAAACATCTTTTTGGATTTTTTTCCTGAAGAGGCAGGGATAAACTGTTTATACTTAAGACTTTTTCGATATTGTTTTCCACGGACAGTATATTCTACAAGAGGCAAGGCTACCTGAGGTGGCTCGCCATAGCGACTATAGATAGAACTGTTCTATCCTACTACTTTGCCTGATATTAAAGATGTAGATTTACTTCTAATAGAAATTTCTTTTCGATAGTGAAGATAGAGTGGAAAAACAATGACTAACCAGAGTAGTCCAAGCACCACAATCGTAATCATAGGATTCATTACTATCTCCTTCGTTACTTTGATATTCAATACATATTGTATCAAAATTTTCATCGATACCAAAAGTCTCTATAGGATAGCTTTTTGACTTTATAAAAATTATCGTTTTTTTCGATATTTTTTTCTTGAAATACAATAAAAAAATAGATTATAATAAGAATAAAAGGAAAAAGAAAAATCTACTGCCAGCTGATTTTCGATGAGGTAACATCATGAAAAAGATTGAATTAAAAAAATAACTCTTTGCTCAAAGATATTGTTACTCTATTAAACCTTATCATAGTGGGTTATACTGCTATTCTGGTGTTTCTTACTATCCTAAGTGTGATTTCTTACACCGGTCTTTCCGACAGGTTGGGAATAAAGCTCAATGTTCAATTTCTGCCCTCAGTTGATTTTTCAAATTTGTGGAGTATTCTAGCCTTTGTTATAAATCTTCTCACAGCTTCTTTGACTATTTATCTCATATATCTTGCTCGTAATTTTCATCAAAAAAATTTGATTGGTGGAAAGATTTTTGATTCATCAAACACGCAACTAGCTGATAAGGCATGGAAAGTCTTTCTGGCTCTGACCTTTCTTTCCGTTAAGGTTGCTGCATCAGGCAATCCCATCACCCTCCCCTTCTCTTTTAACGCCAGTATGAGCTTTACACCTCTCTTGGGTGCTCTGATTATTTGGCTGATGATGAAAATTCTGGAAAAGGGGATTGATATAGCTGAAGAGAATGAATTTACCATCTAGGAGGCTGCTATCATGATTATCGTTAATCTTGATGTCCAACTGGCCAAGAAAAAGATGAAACTAGGTGAACTGGCCGATATCATCGGTATTACCAACGCCAACCTTTCCATTCTCAAAACGGGCAAGGCCAAGGCTATCCGCTTTAGCACCCTCAATGCTATCTGTCAAGCCCTTGATTGCCAGCCCGGAGACATCCTAGAATTTACAGATGATGAAGAATAAAAAAAACTCCTATTCTAGCCGATTTCATTCAGCTAAGGATGGGAGTTTTTTTGCCTATTCAATCATTTGTGTTTCAGCTAATTTCTTATACCAGTGAGCGGATTTCTTTGGATAGCGTTCTTGCGTTTCGAAGTCTACGTAGAATAAGCCGTAACGTTTTTCATAACCGTTAGACCAAGAAAAGACATCCATCAGAGACCAGATAAAGTAGCCCTTGACATTAGCCCCATCCGCAATCGCATCGGATAAAACTTCCAGATGCTGCTTGACGTAATCAATCCCTAGCATCGTCGTAAACCGTATTGTCCACAAATTCATCCTTTATAACCCAGACCATTTTCTGTGATATAAATCTTCTTGTAGTTGGGATAATCCTTCTTAATCCGCATGATCTGATCATAGAGGCCTTGCGGATAGATAATCCAATCCCAATCAGTTTTTGGTATATGGGTTGGAGATTCTCTGCGCCCTACACCCTTAATCTGGTACTTGGAGCTTCCCTTTTCGCCTTTTCCGTTATGGATAATTTCTGTTTCACCGTCAAAGTCGCGCATCCAGTCACTCATATAGTAGTTGATGCCAAGGAAGTCATTGAGGTCTTTAGCCGCTTCTAGAGCTGCAAAGTCTTCATCTCGCAGATCCAGCTGACCACCATTGACCTTAAGAATATGATTCACTCCTGCCATCGTCTCATCTGAGTAGTGCCCCAGATAAGTCGCATCTAAGATGAACTTGTTATGAATAATATCTTCCAATTCTGCCGCTCTGACATCTGCTGGATTTTCTGGATCGTAAGGATATTTTGTCGGAAGTGCATGAACGACACCGATTTCGCCCTTGTATCCCTTGTCCTTATAGAGCTTAACGGCACGGGCATGGGAGACCATCATGTTGTGATGGGATTGAAAAACCTTGGCCAAGTCATACTGAATCCCCGGCGGGAATTTTCCAACTAAGTACTGACCATCACCAATAGGACCAATTTCGTTGAAAGTTGTCCAATAGCGAACTTCTGGAAATTCTTCAAAACAGAAAGCCGCATAGTCCACAAAGTGCTCAATATTTTCCCGATTGAGGAAATCGCCATTTGAATGAAGGGCCTCTGGTGTATCAAAGTGGTGAAGGGTCACAAAAGGTTCTACATGACGCTTGTGGCATTCTGCGAAAAAGATTATGGTAAAATTCCACACCTTTTTGGATTGACCTCGCCATAGCCTGTCGGAAAAAAATCCGTGACCAAGCAATGGAAATCCGAATCCCATTGACACCGTACTCTTCAGCCAATTTCAGATCCACAGGGTATTTGTGGTAAAAGTCACTGGCAGGTTCTGCCGTGTACCAGTAGTTATCCTCTAGGTATTTATCCCAGGCAACAGGTCCTTTTCCATCTGTGTGGGTTGCTCCCTCAGCTTGATAGGCTGCTGTGGCACCACCGAAAATAAAATCTTTAGGTAAGCTTTTTGTCATCTTATTTTCCTTTCAATAACATTTGGAGAGTGGGACAGAAATCGGTAATTCGTTAGAATTCGATTTCGTCATCCCACCTCCGCACAGTTGAGTAGGGCTGTAAAAGCTGATGAAATCAGCGTAGTAGAGCCCACTCAACCACTGCGTCTTGCTCGACAATCCAAAGACAATTGAGAGGCTAGGACTTTTGTCCCAAACTCTATCAAGTTGCTTCATCTCACATAAACAGATTTAGTTGTTGAATTGCTCCTGAACGAAGGCTAGCGCTCCTTTGCCATCACGGGTGAGTTTGATGTATTGGCCGCCTTCAGTCTTAGCTAGCTTGATACCCAATTTATCTGTTTCCGCCTTCATGTCTTCAAAGTTGGAGGCAACTTGAGGAGCCAGGATAACCAGGTCAAACTCAGGCAGCATTTCACGGTGAGCACCGTAGCCACCCGCTGCTGCCTTGACAGGAACATTGTATTCAGCTGCTGCTTTATTCAAAGCGTTGGCCAGCAATCCGCTAGTACCACCGCCTGCACAGAGCACCAGAACATTGGTTTCTTCGCTAATATTGTTTTGCGCTGGAGCTTCTTCATCCACTCCTGCTTTTTCAAGGATAGCGTCTGCTTTAGCAGTGTTAAAGTTAGCTGCTACTTTTTCTTTAAGAGCATCATTAGCTTTGCCAGAACGTTCTTCTTCTAGGATTTGTTCGTCATAAACCTTGACAAATGGATAATAAATAATCACATCCACTACGACAAGAAGGGCTGCAAGAACAAAGGACAGAAGCTGGAAGTTCGTACCCAGCACAATTCCCAGAGGTCCAGGTGTCACCCAAGGAAGGTTGGCTGAGAAGGAGTTCATGTTCAAAGTATCAACAAAGAATTTAAAAATCCATACGTTTGCGATAGGTGCAAAGATAAATGGAATAAAGAAAATCGGATTCAGTACGATTGGAGCACCAAAGAGAATAGGCTCATTGACACCAAAGAAAGTTGGGACAACAGATGCCCGTCCAATTGCACGGTTACGCTCGGACTTACAGATCCACATGAAGAGGAATGGAACAATCAAGGTCGCACCAGTACCACCCATGGTAACGATGAACATTTGCGTACCAGAAGTGATGACCTTATCCGCATGCTGACCAGCTTGTACCAGAGCCAAGTTGGCATCGATATTGGCATAAGTAATGGCAGCAATGGCAGGCTCAACGATAGACGGACCATGAATTCCCACGAACCAGAAGAAAGCGTAAGCACCAAAAGATAAGAGTGATTCCCAGATAGCCATCTGCTGCTGAGAAGAGCGGAGCAAGAAGCGTTCCGATGGATTCTGCAACGGTTACTCCCAGACTTGCTTTAACAAGCAGTTCCAAACCGTAGAGCAGAACGACTGAGACAGTAAATGGAATCAAGTCTTTAAACACTTGAGAAATATTTGGTGGAACTTCTTCTGGCATACGAATGGTGACATTATTTTTCACACAAACCTTGTAGACATTAACCGTTACAAAGGCTGCGATGAAAGCCGTCAAAAGACCTTTGGTTCCCATGAAGGCAGTTAGGAAGCCACCTTCTTTGGCAGGCTCAGCTGCCATGAGGAGAAGCCGACCATAGAAGCCAGCATAGTAGACAAGAAGTTAATCTGGTTTGTCGCAGGCAGGTCGCGGTTGACAGAGTCTGTCAGCGCCTTTGCAGTGGTCCCACCCACAAAGAAAGCCAGAATCCCCATCGAATAGCTATAAGGAGTCATTAGGAAAGTTTCAATGTCCTTAGACCAGTGGAAGCCCCAAGCATTTGGCACATAGGCAATCAAGATAAAGATAGATGAGAAGAGGATGACTGGCATACCAGCAATAAAACCGTCCCGAATAGCACGGAGATAGATATTCGAGAAATCTTCTCAAAGAAAGGCTTCCCTTTCTCAATAAGTCCGATGAGTTTGTTCATTATTTTACTCCTCTTTTGTACAGTTCAATCAAATGGTGCATCATGTCTTTTAGCAAGATGGTAGTCATTAGGTGATCTTGGCCGTGCATCATGGTCACACTGTAAGCCAAGTCCTCACCAGCAGCTTCTTTTGTCAAGAGACTGGTCTGAGCGTGGTGTGCTTCAGCGATGCAACCATTGGCTTCTTCTACCAAGGCATCTGCCTTAGCAAAATCCCCAGCTTCTGCGGCTTTCAAAGCTTCTAGGAGCTTGGAGCGAGCGTCACCAGCGTAGAGCCACAATTTCAAAAACCGAGCAATGTTATTTCTTCTCTATTCATGAGAGTTCCTCCTTGTATTCTTGTGTGAAAATGTTATTATTGTTTTTCTACTATAAAAGGCGTTGAATATGCAGCACCAGGTAGACCCTGTTCGCTGCGGTAGAGATCAATTCCCTGTCTTCTGGGCAATGATGTGGTAAATATCACTTCCGACCTGATAGGCTTGAGGGTAGGTCATCTGGATCTGACTTTCCATTTCCAGCAGGGAAACATTGTCATCACGGCTTCTGTCCAGATAGTCCAAAAAGTAGTTCAGGTGAATCATAAAACGGTCATAAAAGTTGCTGTTTTCTGCACTTCTTTTAATGCCATTTTTCTTCAGCTCTGCCTCAACTGCAGCCAGAATATCTTTTCGCCTGCCCAAATGGCTTTGTCCCTCAGGATTGGTCTCCCCTTCGGCATTGATAAAGTGATAGGCAATGCGATTGACCTCGTCGCCAGGGAAATTATCCAACAACCGCTCGCGGTATATGGCTACCGCTTCCTGGGCAATCTGATAAGGGACAGGGTATTTGTCCGAAGCATCTGGCAGGTCACTCTCCTTGTACCGCCCCTGCTGCAGAGCCTGATATGAACAGTAGATGTGATCCGTCAGCGTGACATAGATATACTCCTGGACAGGGTAATCATACTTCTTAGAAAGGGTGTCAATCACATCATAAGTCACTGTGATAAAGTCCAGTGGAACATCTTTGAGCAAGGCCACAAAGTTTTCTTTAGACTCTTCCGTTCTTAGGCGAAAGATTTTCTCAATCTTACTTTCCAGAACGATGTCACCCTTCTTTTTATTAAAAGCTATGCCACTGCCAATCAGAACAACCTCTTCACTATTTTCATGTTTGGCTAGAGCAACATTGTTGTTCATAGGATGTATGATTCGATACATATCTCCTCCTCTTCATTTTCTAGGGTTCTGGCAAAAGAAAAAGACCACAAACAAACCGAGGCTATATCTTCCCTCAATTTATTTGCGGTCACGCCTAATCCAACTTAGTAACGCTCACCCTATTCAATTTCTGATTTCATTATAGCATATCAATCGCAGAATGTAAACCCTTACTTTATTTATTTTTTAACAAATTTTAGACTCTTTCTTTCCAAGAGGTAGCTGTTTTTTGAAGAACCTTGTTGAGTTCATCAATATTTTCAAATCCTGTTGTACGAAGCCACTTGCGAGCTGCTTCTTCACCTTGCTCAATGTAGTCTTTGACACTGCCAGCCCAAGTCGCACGTCCGCAAAGAACGCCGTTGAAGTTGGCACCTGACTCATGAGCGAACACAAGGGTTTCTTGGAAAGAGTTTCGCAGATACACCCGCACTCAAGTAGATGTATGGCAGGTTCGTTGCCTCATCCTGTTCCTTGAAGAAGGCAGCTGCTTGTTCTTTAGTATGCACCACTTCACCATCGCCAAAGCCTTCAACGTATTTAACGTTGACTGGTACTTCCACTTTCAAGACATCAATGTTGAAACGTGGATCTGAGAAGACCTTCATGGCACCGATAACCTTGTGAGGTTTCACTTTCGCGTATTCAGCGCTGGAAGCATCCGCAATCTTTTCATCGTAAGCCAAGATTTCAAGGAAGAATGGAATATCTTCTGCCACACACTCAGAACCCACACGCTCGATATAAGCCTGCTTTTGTTGGTTGAGTTCTTCGGAACTGTCTACGTCATAGTAAAGAAGGAATTTCACTGCATCCGCACCTTGTTCTTTGATGCGTTTGGCTGACCAAACATCCAGACAGTCTGGCAGGCGCTTGGTGCTTGAAGTATCATAGCCTGTCTTTTCATAGGCCAATAGCAAGCCAGCATTCTTGTCCAAAGCCTTAGTAGCAGGCAGTCCATACTCAGGATCCAGCAACATAGATGAGGCATAAGGAGTTAGCTCTTCTGCGACCAAAACTTTCAGTTCTTCCATTTGAGCTACTGTTGGTTCTGCTTCCTGGTGTTGAGCCATAAGGCGTTTCAAAGCACCGCGTTGGTCAAATGCCAAAGCAGAAATGATGCCATTCTCATCAGAAAGTTTTTCCATGTACTTGCGTTTTTGTTCTGTTAATACCATTCTTTATACCTCTTTTACTGTGATTTGATTGTATAGGCCATCGTAGTTTTCAACGTTGACATGACCAGTCATTTTTTCTTGGGCATTGAGCATGCCCAGAACATTTGCTTTTTTGAGCAGAGAGACATCATCTTCTTGATGACTCAAGGCTGAAGAGATCCCTGCAACAGTTGAGTCTCCAGAGCCAACTGGATTGACCACTTGGATTTTAGGAATATCTACTTTATAGAAAGTATCCCAGTGCTTTGGCAAAAGCGCCATCTGCACCGAGTGATACGATGATCCACTCGATTCCTTCAAATAAGGGTTCTGAAAGGACAGCTTTTAACTCATCCAAATCTTTGGAAACTTCGCGACCCAATAACTGAGAAAGTTCCTCGTTATTTGGTTTGATGGCAGTTGGTTTGACATCTGATTTGAGTACAGCTTCCAGAGCTGCTCCGGAGCAATCCAGCACCACCTTATTGCCAGCTTGATTAGCCATTTCAATCAGCTGAATATAGTAGTCTTTCGGCAGGCCCGCTGGTAGACTTCCCGAGATACTAACTACCTCAGCTGATTCCATTAATGATTTAAAATGATGTAAAAAACCATTTGCCTCATCCGCTGTAATAGTCGGACCGGCTTCCAAGATTTCTGTTTGCTTGCCTTCGTGTAAGATTGCAATACAGTTTCTCGTATCTCCCTGAAATGTTATAAAAATAATGGTCTAACATTAGGATGAAGATTCTGCAAGAGAAATTCACCATTAGTCCCACCAATCAGTCCTGTCGCAGCAACATTGTCTCCAATTTCTGCCAAGACCCTGGTTACGTTGAGACCCTTGCCGCCCGCTGTTTTACTGACTTCCGAAACACGATTAACAGTATCAATTTTCAATTCTTCTAAGGGATAGGAAATATCGATAGAAGGATTCATGGTCACTGTAAGAATCATCTGGCTACCTCACTAGTCGTGGTACTCTCCACGATCCCATTTTTCAAGAAATTCTGTAAAGAAGTTGGCATCTGTTTGATGAGCATTGTGAGTCTCAACGTGCTCAATTTTTGCGATCAATTTTTTATTTTCTTCAGTTGGCTTGTATTCCGCATGAATGAAAGCTTCGATGATGTCGCACATGAGGAGCTCACCAGTAATTTTTCCGCCAAAACCGATAACATTGGCGTTGAGCTCTTCTTTAGCATAGAGAGCTGAAGTCATGTCACGTACCAAAGCTGAACGAACACCAGGAACTTTATTTACAGCGTTGTTGATACCGACACCTGTACCACAGATACAAACACCAAGATCAGCTTGTCCACTAACGACTGCCTCCCCTACTTTTTTACCAAAGATTGGGTAGTGAGTACGTGTATGGTCATAAGTACCAAAATCAAGAACTTCATAGCCTTTTGATTTTAGAAAATCTGAGACTGCCATTTTTTCATTGGTAACGATATGGTCACATCCAATTGCAATTTTCATTTGATTTCTCCTTTTCTTAGCACATCTTGTTGAGCATGTCGACCCGGATTTGGTGGCGGCCGCCGTCGTATTTCCCATTGACAAAGCCTTTGGCAATGTTCTTAGCCAGACCTTCACCAACGATTTCAGCTCCCATCGTAATCATGCGAGAGTTGTTATGGCCGCGAGTCATATAGGCAGAGCGTTCATCTGAGACTTCCGCCGCTACCATGCCTTTGATTTTGGTCGCTACCATAAATGGACCAGCACCATAAGCGTCAATGACAATACCAAGATTTTCCTCTTGTTTATTCACCTCAGCTACAACTGCAAGGGTCACATCAACAAAATCCTGACCTTCTTTCGTCACATCCACCACTTCAAAGTTTTCTCCGACGAGAAAATCCTTGACCACATCTTTCAGCTTGCTTCCAGCAGCATCTGCTCCAATAATAATTGCCATGAGCATTCTCCTTTGTTTGATTTTTTTGCTCAGAATATTGTTTACAAAAAAACACTTTCTGTTTCCTATAAGCATACTATACTCCTTTAAAAGTTATTTGTCAACAAATTTTTGTTTATTTTAATCAAAAATATTTTTTTAAAGATGATTAAAATAAACAAAAAGCCCTAAAAAGAGCTTTTTGATAATTTTTTTCATCCATTTAAAATAAACTAGGAAATAATCTTGGTATAAACCTCCAGTTCTTCTTGAGCATTTTCAGACATCTGGTCTGTGATAACAGCTGTAATCTCCGACAAAGGACAGATAGAGGTAAAATCTTCCTTGCCAATCTTAGAAGAATCAATCAGTAGGTATGTCTCTGTCGAGCGCTCCAAAGCTAGCTTCTGAGTATAGGCCTCTTCAAAAGAAGAGGTCATAATCTGACCATTTTTGATACCATTACCGCTGAAAAACATCTTAGTAAAGTACATTTTATCCATGATGGCATTGGTCATCTCGCCGACAAAGGCTTGAGTCGCTTCCCGCATCTCCCCACCAAGTAGAAAGACTTTGAAGGTATCTGACTTTTTCTTCAGAAGGTCATGAAAGATCGGAAGGCAGTTGGTAATCACGCGCAAATGATGATTGCTGATTTCCTCAGCCAGCACTTCTACAGAAGTCCCCGGCCCAAGAAAAATAGTATCGCCATCTTCAATCAGCTCCACAGCCTTCTTGGCAACAGTCCGCTTGGCCTTGATATTCTGATAAAGCTTCTCTTCATGAGGGATTTCCCTGTACTTGAGGTGCTGATTACTTTTAGCCCCACCATGAACACGAGTCAGTAGCCCTTTACTTTCCAGCTCAATCAAGTCCCGCCGAACCGTCATATCAGATACCTTCATAGTCTCCACAATATCCGCAACCGTCACCATTCCCGCTCGATCAACCAGCTTAACTATTTCGTCTTGTCTCTGATTTTTTCCCATACTTTAGCCTCTCTACACTCTAGTTTTTGTTTATTATAACTCATTTTTTTCTGTTTTTTTCCATATTTTTTTGTTTGTTTTTAAACAAAAAAATGAGGGTTTGCGATATGGTATGGGACATAAAAAAACACCTTGCAATGATGTGCAAGATGCTTTCCCCAGTTGATAGAACGACACATTTCACTATCAGCTAAACTGTAACAATACTCAAAAAGTTATGATTCCTATTTATTCATATTTTTAAAAGTTACTTTAGCCTCTGAGTCAATACTAGTCACGATATTTGTATAATAGGCTTCCGCTGATTCTGTAATAAGATTTTTATACTGTTTAATGTATGCTTCTTGTTCTTTATTGCTAAGAGATTTCGCAACATGCTCTCCAGTATCAATATTTTCTGTTGAACCGCTCAACAGCTGTCCACTCATATCATAGAGTTTATATCGATCTTTTGGATTATCTGAGACCTCTACACCTATGACTTCATATTTAGGTATAGTTAGCTCGTACTCATGTTCAGAGATTTTCCTAACCTTGACTCCTTCCTTAATCCCAAATTTAGCCGTATAATTAAGAATGATAATAGCTTTCTTAACAGACAGTGGAATACTGATATTGGTACCAGGAATCTTCTTATCTTTCTCAATCGTTTCAACCTTTTGAATCCCTATATCCAAAAAAACACTTTCGTTGACTTTCTCTAAGCGAGTTATTTGAGTATAGATTTGACTTCGCTCATCTGAAGCGTTTTTACCTTGAAAAAATCCAATGATATTATAAGTTTTTCGCAACAACAAAAAAAGATAGCAAGAACAGCTACCACAATCCATATGTAAACCTTAGCTCCCCAAAAACTTTTTTTATGAAATCTTAACTATTTTCATTATATTACTTCCTCCGAATCAAAAAATGCTACTCCAAGACTGATGATAGCCAGAAAAGCTGCCAAATAAGGATTCAGCGGAAAGAGAATGACAATTAAAAAGCAACAACAAAACAAGTGATGCAATTTTTACTATTTTCATAATATAACTCCTAAAAACTTTTTTCAATAAAAATTATATAAATATATATACCTTTTTGTCAAGCGGTTTCAAAAAGAATATTACATCAAAAATCCCCCAGCAGCCTCCTGCTGGGGGATTGTCGATGAGATCAAAAGCTTGTTATCCAATCAAACTTCCATTTGGGACTTTTTCGTCCACAGTAAGGAGAGTAAGTTGGTCGCCGTGCTCGGCTGATAGAATCATCCCTTGGCTAACATATTTTTTCATCATCTTGCGAGGTTTGAGATTGGCTACGATTTGGACTTTTTTACCGACCAGTTCTTGCTCGTTTGGATAGTATTTAGCAATACCAGAGAGGATTTGGCGGTCTTCGCCGTCTCCTGCATCCAAGCGGAACTGAAGAAGCTTTGTCAGAGCCTTCAACTTTAGAAACCTCTTTGACTTCTGCGACACGGATTTCCACCTTATCAAAGTCGTCAAACTTGATTTCCTTGCGGTTAAGTTTGAGCTCGACTTCTTCTGGATTCCATTCTTTTTCAACCGCAGGTTTGTTGCCTTCCATTTGTCCCTTGATATAGGCAATTTCTTCTTCCATATCCAGACGTGGGAAGATTGGTGTCCCTTTTTCTACAACTGTCAGACCTGCTGGGAGCTGGTCAATTGCTAGGTTTTCCAGCGAAGCTGCTTGAGGCAAGCCAAGTTGGCTGAGGACAGCCTTGCTCGTTTCCATCATGAAAGGCTCAATCATGTGGGCCACAACACGGAGGCTGGCTGCCAAGTGGCTCATGACTGCTGCCAGTTCTTTGACCTTGGCTTCATCCTTAGCCAAGACCCAAGGAGCTGTTTCATCAATGTATTTATTGGTGCGGGAGATGAGCGTCCAGACTGCTTCTAGGGCGCGTGGGTAGTCTACTGCATCCATGTGTTTGTAGTAGTCAGCGATAGATTGAGCTGCTACCTGAGCCAGAGCTCCGTCAAAATCCGTTACATTTTCTTCATAGGCTGGCACTTGACCGTCAAAGTACTTGTTAATCATAGAAACAGTACGGTTGAGCAGGTTTCCAAGGTCATTAGCTAACTCGTAGTTGATACGACCTACATAGTCCTCAGGTGTGAATGTTCCATCTGAACCAACAGGAAGACTGCGCATGAGGTAATAACGCAGGGCATCCAAACCATAACGTTCTACCAGCATTTCAGGATAGACCACATTGCCCTTAGACTTGGACATCTTGCCATCCTTCATGACAAACCAGCCGTGAGCAATCAAGCGGTCGGGCAGCTTAATATCCAGCATCATGAGCAGGATTGGCCAGTAGATAGAGTGGAAACGCAGAATGTCCTTGCCCACCATGTGGAAGACTGTTCCATTCCAGAATTTATCGTAGTTAGCATGATCATCCTGACCGTAGCCAAGTGCTGTCGCATAGTTGAGTAGGGCATCAATCCAAACATAGACAACGTGTTTAGGATTGGATGGCACCGGCACACCCCAAGTAAAGGTCGTCCGAGATACGGCTAAAGTCTTCTAGACCCGGCTCGATAAAGTTTTTCAGCATTTCATTAAGACGGCCCGTCCGGGAGTGATAAAGTCAGGGATGAGATTTGAAAAAAATTCTACCAAGCGGTCTTGGTACTTGCTGAGACGCAGGAAGTAAGACTCTTCTGATACCCACTCCACTTCATGTCCAGATGGCGCAATTCCGCCCGTTACCTTTCCATTTTCATCACGGAAGACTTCTGCTAGCTGGCTTTCAGTAAAGAATTCCTCATCAGATACAGAATACCAGCCTGAATATTCACCCAAGTAGATATCATCTTGGGCTAAGAGTCGTTCAAAGACATCAGCTACAACCTTTTCATGGTAGTCATCGGTCGTCCGGATAAATTTATCATAAGAAATATCCAACAACTTCCAGAGTTCCTTGACCCCAACTGCCATCCCATCGACATAAGCTTGAGGGACTGATACCAGCTTCCTCAGCTTTTTGCTGAATCTTCTGTCCATGCTCATCAAGACCGGTCAGATAGAAAACATCATAACCCATGAGACGCTTGTAGCGAGCCAGAACATCACAAGCAATGGTCGTATAGGCAGATCCGATGTGGAGTTTACCGCTCGGATAGTAGATAGGGGTTGTAATATAAAACGATTGTTTTTCAGTCATTTTTTAATCCTTTCAAGGCTAATGAAACCTTTTTTAATAGCACTTCATTATATCATATTTTGTTAAGTTTGCGAAAAAGACATTCATCTATAGTAAAATCAAATTAAAAAAACCTAGAAAAATATTCTAGGTTTAATAGGTCACAACATTCAAGTTGCCACTTTCATACTCTGCGATGAAGATATTCGAAATATCGGTGTATCCGTCTTTAGCCAGTCTCTCCACCAGCCACTCTTCTGTTTTGTCAATAGACTCTAAAAATATCAATCTGGACAACACCATCTGTGATAAGGGGATATTTAGGATTCTCTTCACCAGCCTGTACAATAATGAGCTGGCCATTTTGCTCTATAACCGCCCGTTTGACCTGCTTGAGCTGGAAAATACCTTGGCTGCGAAGCTTCAGAGCTACATCTGCTGCTGACAAAGACCAACAGAACGGCAGGCTTCGGGACTCAATTTCCCATGCTGAATCAACGTTGTCGGCTTTTGCCATCAATCAAATGCTTAACCGCACGGACATTGTTATTGAGCCACTTTAGGGTCAAGACCAAAGATAGTCCACATCATGAGAAATGACTGCATACTGAAGAATGTTAATAGAGCTATTGTAAATCACCCCACCGATAATACCACCGAGAACATAGTTTTGAATCTGGTCTGATCGCTGAATTTAGGGCGCCAGATTTCCCTTTTTCCCGTCACGTTGATGACAAAAAAACAAGTGAGAAAAAGCCCCAAGTGCTAGTTTAATTAGGGATTTCAAGAAAATTCAATGTCATTTTTTCAACCTCCACTATTTCGATATCTGTCGTCTTATGCAAGTCAATTTTTCAAGCAGATATTTATCTGGCTCACTACCGCTCATAGCCCGATAAAAGTTCTTTCCGACCTTCAAAATCGCTCCATCAGTCGCGGCTGAAGTATTGACATAAACTTCTGACTTATCCACACCCAAGTCTTCTGAAATAACCTCAATAAAATGCAGAGAGGTTTGAAACTGGTTGTTAGAGTCTTGGTCAGTCTGAAAATTTGCTAATGTCAATCAAGACCATGGCCACCAAGGCCAAAAGCAGAAATGATGGCTAGTTCCCGAAATTTTTGAATCACGCTTATTGCGATAGGCCTTTAAAAGCAAAAAAATCCTGTCACAAGCAGGAGCAAGATCAGAAAAGTGCAACTGTCACCCAGTTTTGCTGACTAATCTGACTCAAAAACATAATCATAAGAATAGAATTTCATGGCTTCCCCTATTTTTTCTCGCTCTATTATAGAAAAATCTTTCCTAATTTTTTTCAAGCTTTCTTTTACAGTCACTTTGCTATAAATCAGTCCTAAATTTTGTTATAATAAAACTCAGTAAACTTCTACTAGAAAAAGGAAATTTTATGAAACTCATCTCTTGGAACATTGACTCTCTCAACGCTGCATTGACTAGTGATTCTGCCCGAGCTAAGCTCTCCCAAGCTGTCCTTCAAACCTTGCAAGCAGAAAATGCAGATATCATCGCCATTCAGGAAACAAAACTGTCTGCGACAGGTCCCTACAAAAAAACACTTGGAAATTTTTGACAAATCTTTTCCCAGACTATGAAAAACACTTGGCGCTCCTCCCAAGAGCCGGCCCGCAAAAGGCTATGCTGGGAACCATGTTCCTCTACAAAGAAAAAGAACTGACACCAACTGTAACCTTCCCAGAAATCGGCGCTCCGTCAACCATGGATGTCGAAGGTCGCATCATTACGCTGGAATTTGACGGTTTCTTTGTCACTCAAGTTTATACGCCTAATGCTGGCGATGGACTCAAACGCTTGGATGACCGTCAAGTCTGGGATGCCAAATACGCTGAATACTTGGCAACACTAGATCAACAAAAAACCAGTCCTCGCTACTGGCGACTACAATGTGGCCCACAAGGAAATTGACTTGGCCAATCCAGCCAGCAACCGCCGTTCACCAGGCTTTACTGACGAAGAGCGCGCTGGCTTCACCAACCTGCTGGCTAAAGGCTTCACCGATACCTTCCGCCACTTACACGGCGATATCCCTAACCAATACACTTGGTGGGCGCAGCGCAGCAAGACTTCTAAAATCAACAATACAGGCTGGAGAATCGACTACTGGCTGACAAGCAACCGCGTGGCTGACAAGGTGACCAAGTCTGATATGATTGACTCCGGTGCGCGCCAAGACCACACGCCGATTGTCATGGAGATTGAGCTCTAAGGAGAAAGCTAATGGACTATCAAGCTGTCATTCCTGAATTTGTAGTATCTGACATCGAAAAATCACGCCACTTCTACTGCGACTTGCTGGGATTCTCTGTCGAATACGAGCGTCCAGAGGAGAAATTTCTCTTCCTCTCGCTTGAAGACTGCCAACTTATGCTAGAAGAAGGCAGCGCAGAAGAATTAGCCCAACTAACCTATCCTTTCGGGCGCGGTGTCAATATTTCCTTTGGCATTGAGGATGTCCCTCAGCTCCACCAAAAACTGCTGGAAGCTGACTATCCCATCCATCGTCCGCTGACAAAAAGAGAATTTCGAGTGGGAGATAGCTTTATTTATCCCCATGAATTTGCGATTTTGGATCCAGATGGTTATTTTTTAAGATTTAGTGAATAAGAAAGCGAAGTCATCAGACCTCGCTTTTTAAATGTCTTTAAAGTTATAGAGTTGCGGATAGTAACCGCACTCGGGATTTTTGGGATGGCAGATGGCTCGGCCAAAGTAAATCATAGCCTGATGGGCAGGCAGCCAACGTTCCGGTGGAAGGACATCCATAACTCGCTTTTCTACTTCTAGTGGCGTTGCTGACTTTTTAACGATATCATGGTGCTTGCAGATGCGCTCCACATGGGTATCGACAGCAAAGGCTGGAATACCAAAGCCCACACTCATGACTACATTGGCCGTCTTGCGACCAACACCAGCTAGACTTTCCAATTCCGCCCGCGTTTGTGGTACTTGGCCATCAAAAGTCGTCCAAAAGCTGCTGGGCGCATTTCTTCAAAAACTTGGCCTTGTTGCGATAGAGCCCTAGGCGGGAGATGTATTTAGCAATGTCTGCTTCACCAGCCGCAGCCATGTCCTGAGGACTTGGATAGGCTTCAAATAAAGCCGGCGTTGCCTTATTGACCGCAGCATCTGTCGTCTGAGCCGACAGCATGACCGCTACCAAAAGCTCAAAGTGATTGCGAAAATCCAGACTGGGCTTGGCGTCAGGGAAAAGAGCAATAATCTCTTCAATGACATGACGAGCCCGTTTTTTTGATAAAAACCATGATTCTTCTTTCTAAGATTGAGATAGATTTATTATATCATGAAAGGAAGAAGCATCCAAAAAACTTGATTGAGAAAGCAGCTGTTCTTAATACTTTACAAACCTAACTCTCCATACGCCTTCCGGTAGCCAATCTGCAAGATTTGGTTATCTCGAACCAAGAGCGGTCGTTTAATCAGCATGCCGTCTGTCGCTAGTAAATCAGCAGCTTCCTGAGCTGTCAAATGCGGAACTTTTTCTTTGAGACCCTAGTTCACGGTATTTGAGACCGCTGGTATTGAAAAAAAGACTTGAGCTCAAAATCCGAGTTCTGGATCCAGTCTAGGAGTTGGTCCCGGCTAGGTGTATTTTGGACAATATCCACCGCCTCAAAAGTCCACTCCTAATTGATTGAGCTCAGCCTTGGCCTTGCGGCAGGTAGAGCATTTTGGGTATTCGATAAATTGTAACATTGTTTTTCCTCCGTCCCTATGATAGCCCAGCTAGCTCCTTCTTGTCAAGCCGAGACTCATTAGAAAAAGCCGACAAGCGAAAGGCTCATCGGCTGGCACAGACGCATTCCATAAAGGAAACACCATCTATTTTTCGGTTATTTTTTAATCAAACGCACGCGCACAATATTGTCGCTATTCTCAAATTTATCAACCAGCTCCTGAATCTTGCTTTCGTCCGACTCATCCAGATCCAGCAAAGTATAGGCATAATCACCCTTGGAACGATTGATGATATTGTCGATATTGATATTCAAATCACTGACCGCTGTTGAAATCCGAGCCACAATATTCGGTACATTTTTGTTAATCAGGGTAATCCGATAAGGCGCTGAGAGAGCCTGACGGACATTAGGGAAATTCACAGAGTTGATAATCTCGCCTGTTTCCATGAAGCGACGAATAGTCTTGCCGGCCATGATGGCACAGTTGAGCTCAGCTTCTTCGGTCGATCCACCCAGATGCGGAAAGACTGTAATCTGCGGATGACGGAGCAGCTCTTCTACACCAAAGTCTGTGATATAGCGCTTGACTACACCAGCTTCTAAAGCATCAAAGAGGGCAGCATTGTCCACCAGCTCGCCACGGGCAAAGTTGATGAGAGTTGTTCCCTTTTGCATAAGACCAAAAGCCTCCTGATCGAAAGTAGCGCGTGTATCCTCAGTCAGAGGGCACATGAATAGTGATATAATCACTCTTCTCAAAGATTTCCTTAATGTCTGCTACCCGTTTGACATGGCTAGAGATATTCCAAGCCGTTTCAATGGATACATAAGGGTCATAACCCAGGACATTCATCCCCAGACGATAGGCATCGTTGGCAATACGGCCGCCGATAGCTCCTAACCCAATGACTCCCAAAGTCTTCTCTGCAATCTCTGTCCCAGCAAACTGCTTCTTACCAGCTTCCACTTGCTTGGGAACATCATCACCAGAAAGGCCATTAGCCCAACTGTTAGCTGCGATATAGTCACGTGCAGACAGGAGAATGGAAGCCAAGACTGCTTCTTTTACCGCATTGGCATTAGCTCCTGGCGTATTGAAGACCACAATTCCCTGAGCCGTTGCCTGGTCGACAGGAATATTATTGGTTCCTGCGCCTGCTCGCGCAATGGCTTTGAGCTTGCTTGGAAATTCCTGTCCATGCAGGTTTTGACTGCGCAGGATATAAGCATCTGGATTGTCAGACTTATCTCCGTCAATCTGAAAAGCATTGCCCAGCTCCTTAAGTCCGATTTGATTAATATTGTTAAAGGTTTTGACACTAAAGACCATAGTTTCCCTCTCTTAAAAATTTTCTTCTTCAAATTTCTGCATAAAGGCAATCAAGTCCTTGACACCTTGGAGCGGAAAGGCATTGTAGAGACTAGCTCTCATGCCGCCTACGCTGCGGTGCCCCTTGATATTCTTGAATCCCGCTGCTGCAGCCTCTTTGTTAAATTTGGCGTCCAGCTCTGGGCTAGGAGACACAAAGGGAATATTGGCTACTGAGCGCTGCTCCTTGTAACGGACTGGACTGCGATAAAAGTCAGACTGCTCAATGAAGTCGTACAAAAGGCCAGATTTTTCACGATTGCGCTTTTCCATTTCTGCTACACCACCTAGCTCCTTGACCCACTCAAAGACCAGTTTGGCCATATAGATGGCAAAAGTCGGTGGTGTATTGTAAAGAGAGCCATTGTCCGCCTGAATGCGGTAATCCAACATGCTAGATAGAACTGGCTCATCATCCAGCAGGTCTTCTCGGATGATGACAACTGTCACGCCGGCAGGTCCGATATTCTTCTGAGCCCCAGCATAAATCAAACCAAAATCCTCTACTCGGTACTGAGCAGCCAGGATATTAGAAGACATGTCCGCCACAATCGGCACGCCATTGGTCGCTGGCAGGTCATAAATAGCCGTTCCTTCGATAGTATTATTGGTTGTCAGATGCACATAAGCCGCCTGCGGATCAATCTCCTTTTCATCAAAAGAAGGAATTTCCGTGTAATTTAAGTCCTCTGATGAAGCCAAAAGAATGGGCTCAAAAGGAATGAACTTAGACAGCTTGACTGCTTCAGTGTAAGCTTTCTTTCCCCAAGATCCAGCCACTAGGTAATAGGCCTTGCCGCCTTGTGCTAGATTAAGGGGAATCATACTAAACTGAGTAGAGGCCCCACCCTGCAGGAAGAGCACGCGGTAATTGTCCGGAATATCCATGAGCTCACGCAGCAAGCTCTCAGCTTCTTTGATAATATCGTCAAATTCTCTTGGATCGGTGGGACAGCTCCATCACACTCATGCCACTTTGGGCATAGTCTAAAAAAACTCAGCCTGAGCTTTTTTTCAAGACTTCCTTAGGGCAATACTGCCGGTCCAGCAGAAAAAAATTGTAAATCGTCATATCCTACCTCCAAAAATTTATTTTTGTATATCATATCACAAAGTTTAGAAAATATCTATTTTATTTCAGAAATCAAGCACTTTTTTAGGCAATTCCCGAACATTGTTGAAATATAGATAAGCAAAACCAACTGTCTAATCCAGATAACAAAAAAATCCTGAGTTTTAGGTCAGGATTAAATAGTCTTACTAAAAAGCTGAGTTACGCTTTTTCCAATTTTTAAACAGACAACTGATTGTATTGAGAAATTTCTGAGCTTCTATCAATCCTTATTTTCATGATAAACCGCATAGAGCTCGCTCTTGTTCCTGCCGTATTTCTTGGCCACTTCCTTGATGGCCTGATTTTTTTTGCTGCCGGCTTCAACTAAAAGATCAATTTCAGCTAGGATCTGCTCTTGAGATATGTCGTGAGGAGCATCTTCTGCCGCCCCAGCTACAATCAAGAGACACTCTCCTTTAGGCGGATGTTCAGCCGTATAGGCCAGCAACTCTGAAATCAGCCCTCGTTGATACTCTTCGTGAATCTTAGTCAGCTCGCGCACCAAGACGACTTTGCGGTCACCATAAACTGCCAGCATATTTTCCAGCGTAGCCCGAACCCGATGAGGGAGATTCGTAGAAAATCTGGGTCTCAGGATAGGATTTTTTGCTAGTAAAAAATTCCTTCTGCTGGCCAGCCTTTCTAGGCAGAAAGCCATAGAAAATATGCGGTTGGGGAGCCAGTCCGCTGGCAATCAAGGCTGTTATTCCAGCACTAGGACCAGGAATTGGCACTACAGTAATTCCAGCTTCTAGCGCTGCCTGAACCAAATCATGTCCAGGATCAGAAATACTGGGCAGACCAGCATCCGAAACCTGAGCTATATCATTTCCACTTTGAAGCATGTCCAAGAGAACTGGAATTTTCTCCTTGGCATTGTGCTCATGAAAACTGATCTGCTTGGTCTCAATCCCAAAATGCTTGAGCAGAAGGCCCGTATTTCTCGTATCTTCAGCCGCAATCCTGTCAACCTCTTTCAAGGTATTGACCATGCGGAGGCTCATATCATCCAGATTGCCGATAGGAGTCGCGACCAGATAGAGTTTGCCGTAGGCAGTTTCGCCCTTAAAACTTTTTTGAACCTGCATCACTACTCCCTAAATAACAATTCATCGCAGAACATGCACTCTGCGTCATTCTCCCGGCGCTGACCATAGAAATCCGTACAGACATGAAAGCCGTCATAGTAAAGCTTACGCAGATTATCTCGGTTTTTCTTGGTCTTGGTCGGAGCTTCCTCTCCACCTCTCCCAAGCGCTCCCTCAGCTTGTCATTTTCCAGATGCAGAGCAATATTTTTCCTCTACCACACTCTTGAGATTTTTTTCTTGACAGCCTCCACCTCAGCAAGGGTCACTAAAAGCGTCTGTGAAAAAAATCATCCAAGGCGTCAAATAAGTCTTTTTTTATCCATTTTATACTCCTGTGCTGCCTCTTTTTACTTTTCCCTTCAAAGTCATATATTCTAAAGCGTTTTGAAAAGATACATTGGCCCGCCACATCTTCCGAGCCAGTAAAAGCTGCTCCAAGGCCTGTCGACCGCTTTCTGTTGCTATCTCTTTATAAAATAATACTTCCAAGAGCTTGAAGACCTGTTCCTGCTTCTCCTTATCATCAGCCAGCTTTGCCAGACGCGAAACCTGCAGAAATGCCTGACTGGAGCGATTTTGAAAATCCTTGACAAAGCGCTCGCATTCGCTGACTAATTCAAAAAAGGCATTATTATGAGCCAAGCTTTCCGCTTCTGACTGAGTCTGACTATAAGCAGCTAGTAGCTCCGCTCGACTTTTAATCAAGCCATCCTGTTCCAAACTGTGCTGCAGAGCAGCTGTATTTTTCAAGAAATGATAAACCTGAGTCCGACTTCGAATCGTCGGCAGAATCAGCTGTTCATCAGCAGTCAGAAGAAAGATATAAATCTCACTCTGCGGTTCCTCAATGACTTTGAGCAAGGAATTGGCTGCATTGATGTGCATCCGATCCGCATCGCAGATAATGAAAACCTGCCGACTGCCTTCTAAGCCACTTTGAGAGAAGTTTCGGACCAACTCCCGAACTCGGTCTGTTTTAATAATGTTATTAACCGGTCGCACCACAGTTACATCAGAAAAATCTTCTTCTGCAATCAAACGACAAGAACGACAGGACTGACAAGGCCAGACGCCTTGCTTATTCTCACAAAAAAGACTTTGGGACAGGATTTGGGCCATTTCAAAACTGCCAAAAGCTCCGGTAAACAAGTAGGCATGACTAAGCCGCCCCTGTTCCAAAATATGCTGAAACTGCTCAAACAAGCTGGGCTGGCTTTGCTGTAAACTCTTTTATCTTCATGACGGATTCCCAAATCGTTCCTGAATGATGGCCAAACTATCAGCCACTACCTTATCTAGTGGTTGACTGGCATCCACCTTGACAAAGCGCTCAGGCTCCTTGTCAAGAATCGCCAAATAGCCCTGCCGAACCCGCTGGTGCAAGTCCAAACCCTTCCAGATCAAGCCGATTCACCTCTCGACTCTCGCTCCTAGCAATCCGCGCCAGCCCTTCTTCCACATCAATATCAAAATAGAGGGTCAAATCAGGCTTGAGTCCATCTGTCGCAAACTGATTGAGCCATTCAATGTCTGCTACATCCAGACCCCGTCCGTAGCCCTGATAGGCCACTGAACTATCGATAAAACGGTCCATCAAGACAAGCTTTCCTTGCGCCAAAGCTGGCAAAACCCGCTCAGCCAAGTGCTGACGGCGGCTGGCAATGTACAGCAAGAGCTCAGTCTTTAGCATCCATAGCCGTATGACTAGGTTCCAAAATCACTTCGCGAACGGCCTCCGCAATCTGGACGCCGCCCGGCTCCCGCGTCGTAATAAGACCAGTGCCATAATTTTTCAAAAAAGGAAGCAAGGCTTCCAACACACTCGACTTTCCAGCCCCTTCTGGACCTTCCAGCGAAATCAAAATACCATTTTTCATCTTTACTTTTGAATCTCTAACTTCTATTTTTTTGTTCTTTATAAGAAAATGCAGATGCGAATTGCTCTAAAGGCTTGATATAAGCTACTTTTCAGAGTTCGTCCACATTGCTGAGCAGCCTGATAAGAGCCGATTCCGTCAACTCATTATTTTCATCCCACTCTTTTTTTATCTATTGTTTATTTTACCAAAAAAGCTAAAAGCCCATCATAAGAAAAAGACTTTAAAAATTTTTTTCAAAGTGTTTCACAAAAGGCTAAATTTTTTTGGTAAAATATATTCAGAATAACTTTCTGGAAATAGATTTAGGAGGATGTTATGTTTAAATTAAAAAAACGTACTGGCCATCATTTTTGGGGCTGGAATTTTTTCTTTTGGGATTCATTATTTGGTCATTCCTTTTCATTTATATGAAGGTGGCGCGACAGGTTTGACCTTGATTGCCTACTATCTATTTAAAATCCCTGTCTCGACGACCAACCTGATTATTAACATTCCTCTCTTTATTATTGCTTGGAAGCTACTGGGCTCGCGAACCCTCTATCTCAGCATTCTAGGGACCTTCTCCGTGTCTGCTTGGCTCAAGATTTTTGAAATCCTACCTGCCTCCAAAACACCTGCAAGACTATTTTCCTCTCAGCTCTGGACAGGGGATGTTTTACTGGCCTGTCTTGGAACAGGGATTGTTTTAGGGATTGGACTAGGCATCATCTTCAATGCTGGCGGAACGACGGGCGGTACTGACATTGTAGCCCGCATCTTTAATAAATATACGAGCATTTCCATGGGCAAACTCATGCTGACAGTTGACTTTGTAGTCATTACCTTGGTTCTCCTTGTTTTCAAAGACCTACGCATGGTGTCTTATACCCTGATGTTTGTCTTTATCACCTCGCGCGTCATTGACCTGATTGCAGAAGGAGGCTTTGCCGGCAAGGGATTCCTTATCGTTACCAGCAAACCGGCAGAACTGGCTGAAGCTATCAATAACAAGCTAGATCGTGGAGTGACCTTCCTCAAGGGCCAAGGCTTCTATAGCAAGCAGGATCTCCAGATTGTCTACTGTGTTGTTTCCCGTAATGAAATGCAGCAGATGAAGAAACTCATTAACCAAGTCGATCCATTTGCCTTTACAACTATTACCGAAGCCCATGAGATTTTTGGGCGAAGGCTTCACTTTAGATGCCAACAAACAACCTATTGTACGTTAAAAACCTCATCTAATGATGAGGCTTTTTTATCGCTTATAAAGCTTTTGCAGCAGTATGTGTAATCTCAGCCAGCTCAATCGCATGCTCCTCAAATTTTTTCTTGAGAAGCGCCGTATCTATATTACCAGCTAATTGTACTTCAATGACGACTTTGCCATCCTTGCGTGGGATATTGACGGTATTGGAGATGTTGAGATTTTCTTCCACCAGAAGACGGATAATCTGCTCAAGAACCCCCACCTTATTCTCAGTGACAAAGCGCAGACGGACTCCCTCTTCACCATAGCCAGATACTTCTAAGAAAGCCTTGAAAATATCACGGTCAGTAATAACCCCGTAAAGTTGCTCATTGTCCACGACAGGCAGGATACCAATCTTATTTTTCAGCATCAGATAGGTCGCATCTTCCAGACTGGCAAACTGAGAAATCGTGACCACATCACGAATCATAACATCACCAACCTTGGTTTTGTTGAGAAGATAGTTCATCTCATAAATGGACAGACTCGTTGCCTTAGATGGACTAGCTTCTGCAATCGTTCCTTCTGTCACCAGTCCCACTAGTTGGTCATTCTCAATCACCGGCAGACGGTGGAGCTTTTTGCTCACGCATCATATCTGCCGCATGAGCAATCGTTGTATCTGGGCTGATATAAACCACCTTACGCGTCATAAAATCTTTAACTGCCATAAAAGTTCCCTCTACTTCCTATCCATAATTCTTATACTTATTATACTTTATTTTGCAGCTGATTTCAAACGCTTCCAAGGCCTTTGCCTAAGTTTTTCAAAAATTTAGAAAAAAATCCCAGCGATTGGGAAAAATTGAAGATAGACAATGGCTAGCTATACTATGTTTAAGCATCTAAGATAGAAAAAAAGGTCCATTGGACCTTTTCTAAAATGTTAAGTTACTACCGTAACTTTTCTATCAACAACCTAAAAAAATGTCTCCCAGACATTTTGAAGAAAAACTCGCTCTCGCGAATTCTCATCTGCAACCTGAAACAATCCCAGCTCTTGACGAAAACCTTGTTTTCTTTATCTGCAACTTAAAAAGGTCCATTGGACCTTTTTTTCAACCCTACCTAGATATGCTTTGCGGACTTCGTCAGAAGCGAGGAGCTCTTGGCCTGTTCCGGACAGAACAATTTTACCTGTTTCAAGGACATAACCACGGTCAGCGATAGAGAGGCCTTATTTGCATTTTGCTCAATCAAAAGAACTGTAGTCCCTTGTCGCTGGATATCTTGGATAATATCGAAAGATTTCCTGGATAAAGATTGGCGCCAAGCCCATAGAAGGCTCATCTAAGAGCAAACAGCTTAGGTGTAGACATCAGAGCCCGTCCCATAGCCAGCATCTGCTGCTCACCACCTGAAAGGGTAGCAGCATCTTGGTTTTTACGCTCTTCCAAGCGTGGGAAACGAGAGAAGACTTTTTTGAGATTGGCTTGATTTTCTTCACGGTTTGTTTTTGAGAAAAGGCGCCCATTTCCAAATTCTCCAAAACGGTCAAACCTGGAAAGACATGGCGACCTTCTGGTACTTGCGAAAGTCCAGCTGCTACGATTTTTTGAGCAGGAACTTTTTGAATTTCATTGCCGACAAATTCAATTTTACCAGCACTTGGACGAACCAAGCCTGAAATAGTCCGGAGAATGGTCGTTTTCCCAGCGCCATTTGGCACCAATCAGGGAAACGACTTCTCCTTCGTTTACTTCAAAGCTGACATCACGGACAGCCTGAATCATGCCATAATGGACAGAGATTCTCAACTTTAAGCATGGACATTAGGCTTCACCTCCTAGATATGCTTCAATAACGCGTTTGTCATTCTTGATTTCATCAGGTGTTCCGTGCGCAATCAAGCGGCCGTACTCCAGCACATAGATGCGCTCAGTGACTTCCATTACCAGACTCATATCATGCTCAATTAGCATGATGGTAATGTTAAATTCGTTTTTAATCCGTCGAATCAATGCAGTCAGCTCTGCTGTCTCCTGAGGGTTCATCCCTGCAGCCGGCTCATCCAAGAAGAGGATCTTAGGCTCCGTTGCCAAGGCCCGAACAATCTCCAAGCGGCGCTGCTGACCATAAGCTAAGTTCTTAGCCAAGGTTTCTGCTTCCTTGTCCAAGTCAAAAATTTTCAGCAACTCCAAAGCCTTAGCTTTGAGTTCTTCTTCGTTTTTGTAGTAAGCTGGCAGGCGGAGGAAAGAAGCTAACACATGAGCCTTATGATGATTACCAAAGGCAATCAAAACATTATCCAAAACACTAAGGTCCTTAAAGAGCCGGATGTTCTGGAAAGTCCGCCCTAGACCTAAAGAAGCAATCTTGTAAGGTACCTTACCATTGAGCAAATAACCATCTAGTGTCACTGTTCCTTCACTAGGCTCATAAACACCAGTCAAGAGGTTAAAAAGGGTCGTTTTTCCTGCACCATTAGGGCCAATCAGACCAACCAGCTCGCCCTCGTTGAGTTCCAAGGTCACATCGCTGACAGCAGTCAAACCACCAAAGTTTTTAGTTAGATTTTTCACATCAAGAAGTGCCATTATTCTTTGACCTCCTTATTCTTTTTGAAGAGCTTAGACAGGCTGAGCTCCCAAGTTCCTAAAAGTCCGCCTGGACGGAAAATCATGACCAAGATCAGGGCCAAAGAATAGACAATCATCCGAATGCTGGATACATCCTGCAGCAACATATTGAGAACTCCCAATACTACTGCAGCCACAATGGTTCCAGTCATCGATCCTAGACCACCAAAAACGACAATAATCAAGATATTGATAGTGTTGGTAAAGGAATAGTCCTTAGGAACAACTGATCCAACAAAGCCAGCTTGAAGAGAACCAGCAATAGAAGCCGTGATAGCTCCCAAGACAAAGGCTGTCACTTTGATTCTAGTAGTATTAACACCAACAGACTCGGCAGCAATCTCATCCTCACGGACAGACAGAGTACTGCGGCCAATAGGACTGCGCAGGAAATTCAAGGTCAAAATAGTTGTGATAACAACAAAGACATAGACCATCTGCCAAGAAGTAAAGGGCGGAATGGATAGGATACCAGCTGCGCCATTCGTCAAAGTACCGCCATTAATAATCAGAATACGGATAATCTCTGAGACACCAAGAGTTGCAATCGCGAGATAGTCCCCTTTAAGTCGCAGGGTCGGCAAACCCACTACTAAAGCCACAATACCAGCAATGATAGCTCCAGCCAGCATAGCAATGAAGAAAGCTCCATATGTTGGCGATTTAGAGCCAATAATGGCTACTGCGTAGGCACCGATAGCCATAAAGCCAGCATGGCCAAGAGAGAATTGGCCTGAGAATCCGACGATGAGATTAAGCCCCACAGCCAGAATAATATTAATCCCAATCTGCTCTAAGATTTGAATGTAAAAAGCATTGAGAACACCGGCACTAACCAATACTGTCATCAGCAGGTAGCCGATTAAGACAAGGCCAAGCCAAAAAATATTTATCTTTAAATTCTTTTTCATACCTTACACCTTCTCTTTCACATTTTTACCGAGGATACCAGCTGGACGAATCAGAAGAATGACAATCAAAAATCGCATAGACAATGGCATCACGGAAATCAGATAGTCCAAGCGCTGTCGCAAAAGTTTCCAAAAGACCGATAACAAAGCCACCAAGCGCAGCACCAGGAATAATTCCAATACCACCTAGAACGGCCGCTACAAAGGACTTAATACCTGGAGTCATCCCCATCAAAGGCTCTAATGAATTATAGTAAAGGGCAATTAGGACGCCAGCAGCTCCTGCAAGAGCTGATCCCAAAGCAAAGGTGAAGCTGATTGTCCGATTGACATTGATTCCCATGAGCTGGGCAGCATCACTATCTACAGATACAGCGCGCATAGCCTTACCCATCTTTGTCTTCTGCACGATGAACTGCAAAGCCACCATGAGGAAAATCGAAATTCCCAAAATCAGCAACTGAATATTTGAGATAGAAATCGGTCCCTAAGTTAAAGCGTACTGTTTTAATAACCTGTGGGAAGGAACGAGTATTGGCACCGACAAAGAAAATCATGCCATACTCGAGGAGAAAAAGAGACCCCAATGGCTGTAATCAAAGCCGCAATCCGAGTCGAATTTCGCAGAGGACGATAGGCTAAAAACTCAATAAGCACACCGAGAATCGCTGTCCCAATCATCGCTAAAATGAGAGAAAGGAAGAAATTAAACTTCAGGATATTAATCAAGTAATAACCCATAAAGGCACCAATCATATAGATATCGCCATGGGCAAAGTTAATCAGCTTAATAATCCCATAAACCATGGTATAACCCAAAGCCAGAAGCGCATAAACACTACCCAGGATTAGACCGTTGACTAATTGTTGGAGCATTAGACACCACTCTTTCTATAATAAAATAAGGAATGGGACAAAAAAATCAGCAGACTAGGTCGTGATTTTATCATCCCACTCCCAAAAATACGAATAATAGTTGATTGAGAAACGAAGAAGAATAGATTATAAAACAATACTCTTTCAAATCCGTAGATTTATAAAGAGAAAATCATCTACTAAACTTGCTCAAGCAACTAGAAAATAGAAAACAAGTCAAAGACTGGGATAGCCCCAGCCTCATAACTATTATTCCGCTTTAACTGTTTCTACAGTATCTACTTGACCGTCTTTCAAGCCAATCATCAGAGCTGTTTTCACTGGATTGTGATCTTTATCAATAGTGATTGAACCAGTCACTCCATCGAAATCTTTAAGCTTAGCCAAGTTGTCTTTGATATCTACAGAAGTTTTAGCACCTTTGGCTGCTTCTGCTGCCATATAAACAGAGTCATATGCCAGAGCTGCAAACATAGATGGCTCTTCTTTGTACTTAGCTTTGTATGCTTCAATAAACTTCTTAGCTTTTTCTGACATTTCACCAGAAGTTGTAAAGCCAGATACATAGTAAACATTTGTAGCTGCAGCTGGAGTTGCTTGCTCAACGAACTTAGCATCACCAAAGCCATCAGGACCAACGATTGTTTGGTCAATACCCAAACCACGCGCTTGATTGACAATTTTACCAGCTTCTGTATAGTAACCTGGAACAACCAGAGCGTCAAATTCTTTGCCCTTAATCTTTGTCAAAGCAGCTTGGAAGTCTGTATCCTTAGACTGGAACGTTTCTGTTGCTACAATCTCACCCTTGAATTCCTTCTTGAAGGCATCCGCCATTCCTTTAGCGTAGTCACTAGATTGGTCGTAGTAAAGAACGACTTTCTTAGCTTTCAAGTTGTCAGTGACATACTTAGAAATGATTTTACCTTGGTAGCTATCAATAAAGGTAGCACGGAAAAGATAATCTTGCTTGTTGGTCAGGTCATCCTGTGTCGCACTTGGTGTAATAATTGGTACACCTGCTTTAGCAGCATTTGCAGTAGCTGAAGCTGTCGCTCCAGAAGTCGCAGGGCCAATGATTGCATTTACCTTACTTTGGGTAACCAAGCTAGTAGTTATGGTAGATGCTTCAGCTGTTTCTGATTTGTTATCCTTATCAGTAACTTCAATCTTCTTGCCATCAACACCGCCAGCAGCGTTGATTTCATCAACTGCCAACTGAGCACCATGTTGTTCAGCTGTACCGTAGGCTGCTACTTCACCTGATTCTTCAAAGTTAAAACCAAATTTAATCGTATCGCCAATTTCTGTACCTGTTGCTGTTGAGTTGTTATTGGATACTTCTCCACAAGCTGCGAGAAGGGCCGCACTAGCAAAAGCTACTAGGGATAGTGCAAATTTTTTCTTCATTAGGAAATCTCCTTAAGTGATTTGATTGATGATATAGTAAGAATATATCGAATTATCTGACAATTGTCAACCCCTTATAGAAATTTTATCAAATGATAACGTTTTCTTGCTCTCTATACAGGCTTCCAACAAAGTTTTGATCCAGTTCTTTTATGTGAGAAATCCGAACTTGCTTAACATAGCGCTCCTTGGGCAGATTCTCCTGTAAGTTCTGGGCGTCCTCTTGCTTGACATAGAGATGCAGATAACGATGCTTCTTAGAATGATAAATAATATCACCGAAGTTCGCCAGTTTTTTGGCATCTCGATTATAGTAAAGATAGACAATCAAGCCCACTCTTTCTTCTCTCTCTATCATAAAACTCCTTTCCGGTCCATGTAGTTCTTAGATGATTATAGCAAAGATAGGGCAAAAAAACTAGCCCTGAAAAGCTTTATGGCCTGCTTAAATCACCTGAACTTGGTAACTTGTCAGACTCAAAGCAACAAAAAAAGGAGCCGCTTTTGGCTCCTCCTATGTTAGTTCAGATTGCTATTTTCCATGATTTCGTCAATAAAGCCGTATTCCAAGGTTTCTTGAGCGCTCATCCAGTAATCGCGTTCTGCATCCTTGTGGATTTGCTCAACGGACTTGCCAGAGTTTTCAGCCAAGATTTTTTCCAAGGTATTACGAGTTCTAAGCAAGTGCTCAGCTACAATGGCCATATCTGTTTGCTGAGTGCCACTTCCAGCTCCGCCCATCGGCTGGTGAATCAGATATTCTGCATTTGGCAGCATGAAGCGTTTGCCCTTAGCACCACTGGAAGCAATGATTGTTCCCATGCTGGCAGCTACACCCATAACAATGGTCTGAACATCAGACTTGATGAAGTTCATAGTATCCACAATAGCCAGACCTGCTGAAACAGATCCCCCCGGCGTATTTACATAGAGATAAATATCTTTAGTATTGTCCTGTGCATCCAAGAAAAGGAGCTGGGCAATGACTGAATTAGCCATATTGTCCTCTACTGGGCCAGTCAGCATGATAATCCGATCTTTTAATAGCCGGGAGTAAATATCATAGGAGCGCTCCCCTCGGCTGGTTTGTTCAATAACTACAGGAATCATAGTTTTCTCTCTTTCTCTTTTTAAAATTTTTCTATCAAACTAGGGAAATAGAATTTCAAATTACGAGACTATTATATCCTTTTGGTCAAAAAAGGTCAAATAGAAACTTTTACTTGGTTCCGAAACAGACGATCTCCTGCATCTCCCTAGTCCTGGTACGATATAACCATGGTCATTGAGATGGTCATCCAGAGCCGCTGTGAAAAATATCAACATCTGGGATGAGCTTCCTGCAAGGCTTTTTACTCCTTCAGGCGCTGAAACCAAACATACAAATGTAATGTGGCTAGCACCACGTTTTCTTTCAGAGAATCCACAGCCAAGATAGCAGAACCACCCGTAGCTAGCATTGGATCTACAACGAAAAAATCTGACGTTGGTCAATATCTTCTGGCAGCTTTGACCAGATATTCAACCGGCTTCAGGGGTTTCTTCATCACGGTACATTCCGATATGCCCAACTTTAGCTGCTGGAACCAAGCTCAGAAGTCCATCCACCATGCCAATACCAGCCCGCAGGATTGGTACAATAGCTAATTTTTTTCCCTGCAATCTGCTTTTTGAACTGGTTTTCGTAATCGGTGTTTCAATTTCTACATCTTCAAGTGGTAAATCGCGCAAAACTTCATATCCCATGAGCATTGCGATTTCATCAACTAATTCACGAAAAAGCCTTGGTAGAGGTATCTGTACGACGCAAGATAGACAATTTATGCTGAATTAGTGGATGAGCGATAACTTCAAGTTTTTCCCATGATTGGATTTCCTTCTTTCAATTTATTCTTCTTATTATATCAGTGTGAAAAAGGCTTGCTATAAGCAAGCCTTTTCAGAGATTTTCTTCACCTTACAGCCATTCTCTATAGCGCTTGATATAAAGGTGTTTAACAAGGGTTACACTAACCATATAAAGCGCAATAATCAAGAAGGAGGAAAAGGAAATAAGTGCCATTCAGCGGAGCTGTCTTCAGAACTGACGCAAAGAGGCTGTATGGCAGGGAAGTAACAAAGAGGGCTGCTGCCATGGTCGTCACAATGACAGATAAAGCAGGACGGCTTTGCACAAATGGCAGCTTAGGTGAGCGCAGCATGTAGATGACCATGGTCTGGGTCCACATAGACTCAATGAACCAGCCTGTTTGAAAAAGAGTGATAAAGGTCTCTGCCTGTCCACTACCTGCTTGATAGCTACCTCCTGTTATCATAGGCACGATAATAAAGTAGAGCACCAGATAGGTCAAAACATCAAAAACGGATGAAATCGGTCCAATCCAAGCCATAAATCGGGTAATGGAGTGGCTGACCAGATATGAGGTCTCTTGAGAAATTCACTATCCACATTATCAAAGGGCAGAGCGATACAGGACAGGTCATAAACCAGATTGAGGACAATCAGATGAACTGGTGCCATAGGTAGAAAAGGCAGAAAAATGCTAGCAAAGAGAAGAGAAAAGATATTCCCAAAATTGGAACTGACCGTCATCTTAATGTACTTGGTCATGTTGGCATAGACCTTGCGTCCCTTCTACCAGACCCCTTTCTCCAGAACCATGAGGTCCTTGTCCAGCAGAATGACATCTGCTGTTTCCTTGGCAATATCGACAGCTGTATCAACAGAAATACCCACATCTGCTACCTTCATAGAAGGTGCATCATTGATACCATCACCCATGTAGCCAACCTTGTGACCATTGGCCTTGAGTTGGAGAATGATCCGAGCTTTTTGGTCAGGTGAGAGCTTGGCAAAAAAACCGTTGTATGCTCTACTGCTTGGCTCAATTCCTCATCTGATAAGGCATCTACCTCTACACCCAGCAAGATATTGTCTATATCTAACCCAACCTTTTGACAAACTGCCTGAGTCACCTTATCATTATCACCGGTCAAAATCTTAGTAGCAACTCCGTACTCAGCCAAGGTTTCAATAGCTGGAGCCGCAGATGACTTAGGAGGATCTAGGAAAGCCAGATAGCCCGTCAAAATCATGTCGGACTCATCCTTCAATTCATAGTTGTAATCTTCTTCTAAGTCTGACTTGTAGCTAACACCAAGCACGCGCAGACCTTGCTCATTGAGTTGGGACACTTCCGAAAGGATTTCCTGACGAATCTCCTCAGTCAGTACTGTAATGCGTTTCTTGTATTCTACATGGCTAGAGATAGCCAGCATTTCCTCCAAGGCCCCCTTGGTCACCATGCTGATAACATCCTCATCATCCTTGACGATGACACTCATACGACGACGCTCGAAATCAAAGGGCAGTTCATCAATTTTCTTAAAGGTTTGGTCTAGATTACGGACAATCTCATGCTTTTCTGCTTCTTTCTCCGTCCGATTGATAATAGCCCGATCCATGAGATTTTTGAGACCAGTTTGATAGTAGGAATTGAGAAAGGCACGACGGAGCACTGCTAGGTCCAAATCTCCATGAATATCCAGCGGGTATTCTAACACAATCTCGTCTTGGGTCAGTGTGCCCGTCTTATCCGTACAAAGGATATCAATAGCTCCTAGGTCTTGGATGGCATTCAGCTTCTTAATCACGACCTTTTCCTGAGCCATGATAATAGAACCTTTAGCCAGGCTCGCTGTGATAATCATAGGCAGCATTTCTGGAGTCAGGCCGACTCCAACACTGAGAGCAAAGACACCTGCTTCCAGCCAGTCGCCGTCTGTCAGACCGTTTATGAAGAACACGACTGGAACCATGACGAGCATCAGACGAATCAAGAGCCAGGAAATGCTATTCATCTCGCGCTCAAAAGAGGTCGGCTCATCGTAGGTGTTCAGCGTCTGCTCAATGGCTCCCATCATGGTCTCATCGCCAACCACCAGCACCAGAGCTGTAGCTCTTCCGGAAATAACGTTGGTTCCCATAAAGGCCAGCGACTCTGTTTCTAAAAGGCTATCGAGATTTTGTTCATCTGACTTGGCCAAACAGACCTTTTCTACTGCATCACTTTCCCCTGTCAGGCCGGACTGCTGAACAAAGAAATCACGCGAATCCAGCAGCAGTACATCTGCAGGAATCATGTCTCCAGCACTAAGTTTGATGATGTCTCCTACAACAAGCTCATCAATCGGAAGTTCCTGCTCTGCTCCTTCACGGATAACCGTAGCCGTGTTGACAATCAGCCGAGACAGATTGCTAGCAGCGCGGTCGCTCCGCAATTCCTGAACAAAACGAATGCCTCCAGAAATCAGCACCAGAACAACAATGATGATGGAAGTTGTCGGATCTTCCTCACCAGGCTTAGCCAGCCAGACATTTGTTACTAAGGACACTAGGGCAATCACCAATAGGATGACTGTAAAGGGGTTAATGATAGACTCGTAAATTTTCTTTAGAATAGAGTCTTCCTGACCCTTTGTGATGATATTCTCACCATAAAGGTCACGATTTTCTTCGACCTGCTCTTCTGTCAGGCCGCGAAAAGAACTCTTGTAAAAAGCCAGAGTTTCTTTTACAGGAAGCTGCAGAGCAGCAACTAATCTTTCTTTTACTGTTTTCATTGGTTTCTCCTTGATGTATGATTGATAAATTTCATACACAGGGACCAATCACTTTATAAGGACAGAACGACACAAATCAGCGATTGGCTGTGTATGTGCGGTTCCGGATAATCGTCAATTTGCATCGCGTGTCTCCTTTCTTAATTTATAAAAACAATTAAAAGTCCCAAGATGCCTGCAAGACGTCAAAAGTGGCATTCATCTTCTGTGTCCAATCTTGCAATTCTGGAAAATTTTCTTTTAAAGAAAATCCAATAACTTCTTCACGTAAATTCCACCAATCTACAAGAGCAACTACTTGGATTGTTGCAATATTTAAAGAGAGCCCCTGCTCAGTAGCCAGTTTCTCTAACAAAGACAAACTCCGTATATTTCTCTCTTCAATTTGCTGATGTCTGTCTTTCCACCAATGTTCTTTTTCATGGAAAAATTTTTCCGCAACAATCGGCATTGTATTTTCCAAAATTCCTTCAGCAACGGACAGTATATTTAAAACATGCCATTTCTCCATTCCATTGGGGAAAAGTGAGACTTCCTGACCTAGTTCGTCTAAATATTGAGAAATTAAATCACTACCATATAACCATTCTCCACTGGAAGCTTGAAAAGCAGGAATTCTACCTAAAGGATTATCTTGATTGTGCGGTGAATTTCTATCAAAAGCCACCTGAACTTTCTGAATATCCACTTGCTCCTCTAAATGATGATGTAAAATTGTAACATATACTTTACGCGCAAAAGGACTGGTACTAGAATACCAAAATTTCATCACTATTCCTCCTCTTTCTTGTTTCTTAAGAGGCAGGCAATCAACTATTTACTCTCTTGAAATATTTTCAGCAAAAAAGAATACCCTGCCAATTTCTCAGCAGGGTTGTTTGCATGTCAGGTTATTCGCTTCATTGTTTTAAGCACAGATAAAGCAAGCATTCACCGTTCAAGCTTTAACTCCATAAGGCGATGAAATGAGCTTAGTCTTGACCTTGGCGATCAGGACTGTTGACCAACGAGTAGTGTCTCCACTGCTTTGCGGTAGTCATCCGTATCCTTATGGTAGCCTCACCTACCGATTTTCCACTATTACTATACTCCTCTTTGGGAGGATTGTCAATCATTTTTCTCACTTGAAACAAATTTCAAAAAATTTTTGATTTATTTTGGCAATACCTCTGCAATACGGGAGCAGATTTCTTCAACCATGGTCTCTGGAGCAGCAACATTTAGACGGGCATGGCCTTTGCCTTCTTGGCCAAAATCACTTCCTCTATTCAGGACGACCTTTGCCTCTTCTCGTAGCAGCTGAAAGAGCTGGTCATCTGTCAGGCCATAATCTGAAAAGTCCAGCCAAATCAGATAAGTCCCTTGAGGCTTCATGATCCGCAGGCGCGGTGCTTCCTTGGCAAAATAATCAACTACAAAATTCACATTCTTCTCAAGAACTTCCTTTAGCTCCATCAACCAAGACCAACCGTAACGATAGGCTGCTTCTGTAGCTAGAAATCCAAGACCAGGAATTTCATGCTGGTTATTAGCCAGCTGGCGTTTTTTAAACTGATGCCGCAAGCTAGGATTCTCAATCACTGCATAGGAATTTTTAGTCCCAGCAATATTAAAGGTCTTAGTTGCACTGGCTAAAATCAAGCTAAAGTCCTTAAAGTCAGGCGAGACAGTATTGAAAGACTGATGTTCATGGCCAAACAGCGTCAAATCTTGGTGAATTTCGTCTGAGACCAGGAGGACGCCATACTTTTGGCAGAGGCGGCCAATTTTCTCTAACACTTCCCGTTCCCAAACTCGACCTCCGGGATTGTGCGGATTGCACAGAACATAAATCTTGACTTCATTGTCTGCAATGTCCCGCTCTAGCTGCTCAAAGTCAATCTGAAAGAGACCATCCTGCTCTATCAGAGAATTGGTAATAAGCTGACGATTATTGAGCTTGACACTGCGGGCAAAAGGAGGGTATACAGGAGTGTTGATTAGAACGGCATCGCCTTCCTTGGTAAAGGCTTGGATAGCCGTCGAAATAGCAGGAACAACCCCTCGATAAATACCAAAGCATCCCGATCAAAGGTATAGTCGTGCTCATCCCGCTCCCAATCTAGAACAGCATTGATTAGCTCTTCACTGGCATAGGTATAGCCATAGACCAACTGATTAGCATAGTCATGAACGGCTTGCTGGATTTCAGGCAGGACTTCAAAATCCATATCTGCAATCCAGGCTGGCAGAACTTCTTTGTCCTTCTCCACTTCTTTCCATTTATAAGTATGATGCCCCTACACGACAGGGTGCTTTTTCAAAATTATATCTTCCCATATTATTCATTCTCCAAGGCTGCACGTAAATCGTCTACCAAATCTCGACTATCCTCAATTCCAATTGACAGGCGTAGCAAATCATCAGTTAAGCCATAAGAATGACGCACTTCCACTGGAATGTCTGCGTGAGTCTGGGTCGTCGGATAGGTAATCAAACTCTCTACTCCACCCAAACTTTCCGCAAAGGTAAAGACTTTCAGGCTATTTAAGAGATGAGGAATCTTGCCTTCGTCCACAACTTTAAAGGAAATCATACCACCCTTTCCTGGATAGAGAACCTCTTTTACCGCAGGAGATTGCTTCAGAAAAGCGACTACTTCTTGCGCATTCTGAGTAGAGCGCTCCATGCGTAGAGCCAGTGTCTTGAGACCGCGCAAAAGCAGATAGCTGTCAAAAGGAGACAGGACTGGCCCAGTTGTATTGAGATTATAGAAAAGCTTGTCATAAATAGCAGCATCATTAGTCATGATAGCTCCGGCCAAGACATCATTGTGCCCGCCCAGATACTTGGTTGCAGAGTGCAGAACAATATCTGCTCCATCCTCCAGCGGTCTTTGATAAATGGGACTATAGAAGGTATTATCCACAATGACAGCTGCTCCTCGCTCATGAGCTGCTTGGGAAATGCGGGCAATGTCAAACTCTACCATAAGAGGATTGGTCGGTGTCTCGATATAGACAATATCTATATCCTCTGTCAGATTATTCAGTAGTTCTTCTTCTGTATTGGCATAGGTAAAAGCAAAGCGCCCTTCTGCTTCAGCCTGAGCAAACCAGCGAAAAGAGCCACCATAGAGATCCCGAACAGCCAAAACCTTGCTGCCGACTGGAAAGGCACTAAAGGCCAGCACAATAGCCGACATACCAGAGCTAGTCGCTAGAGCATAATTTGCACTTTCGATAGCAGCCAGAGTCTCTTCCAAGCTAACCCGCGTTGGATTCTTGGTTCGAGTATAGTCATAACCTGTTGACTGGCCAAACTCAGGGTGCTGGTAGGTCGTTGAAAAATGCAGGGGTGTTGTTAAAGCACCAGTTGTTTCATCTTTTTAACCCCAGCCTGAGCCAGTAGTGTATTTAATTTTACGTCCTTACTCATATTAACCTTCCAATCCTTCGCTAATATTTCACCCTCTATTGTAACATCTTTTGAAAACATTTTTCTTTTTTCTTTTCAAGAGCTAGCTATAGTTTGAAACTATAATGTTAAAGTTTTAGAAAAACAAAGCTAAAAATTAAAAAGCCTTATGGCTTTTTAATAAATATGAAAGCGTCGGCGCAGACTAGCAGCTTTTGAACCGATGAAGCGATCCATAAGGCGAACTTTGAGCGCCAGACCGCCATAGACAGCGAGACCGATACCGCCAATCAGAGTGATATAGACAAAGCTGGAAATCCGACCGCTTGGATGAAGGAAGAGACCGATAAGAAGCTCTGCCACCAAGACAAAGATGGTCATCAGAACCGTCAGAATCACTGACAGGAGGCTCCGCTTAAAGAGGTTCTTAGGATTCAGACCTGTTACCTTGCGAATTTCCTGATACATGAGCAAGATTGGGATAATCAAGCCGACTGTCGTCGCAAGAAGAGGACCATAAGCTTTAAAAATATAAATCAAGGGTACTTGCAACACCAACTTGACTCCCACTCCATAGAGGAAATAGATAATTGCCTTTCTATTTTGGAAGAGGGCTTGAATCATCGGAGCCAACACCGTATATAGACTGAGGATAATGGTCTGCAGCATAGCAAAGATGAAAAGCCCTAGTGCTAGACCATCTGGCTTGCCATAGAAAACGGTATACAGAGGTTCCGCTACCAAAACAGCACCAATGGTTGCTGGTAAGATAAAGAAAATCAGCATACTAAGATTATCCTGCACCAAGCGTGCAGCCGATCGGAAATCACCTTTGACATAGTTCTCAGTCAAGAGAGGAATCCCGACACCGCCAATAGAGGTAGCCACTGCAATTAAAATCATGGTAATTTTATTAGGATTGGCTGAGAAATAGGCAAACTGAACCAGCAGCTCGGACTTGCTGTACTTGCTGATCCAACCCATGACATGGATAAAGGTAGCTTGGTCAATAATCTGAAAAAGCTGAATGGCAGATCCTGTGATAATGAAAGGAATGGCTTCTCGGATGGTATCCCAGAGGAGGGCACGGCTATTGATCTCCCCTGCATTGGCAGACTTATGAAGGATAGAAGTCAGCATACCCTGTCTTCCAGAGATAGAAGGCTAAGACAGCCATGCTAGCCAGCATACCGATAAATGCTGCAAATGTTGACTGGGTAACCGCTTCTACATAGTTGCCAGAACCGATTTTCATGATGAAAAAGGCTGTCAGCAGCATCCAGATAACCCGAATGACCTGCTCCGCAATCTGACTGATGGCATAAGGCTTGAGATTGTTAAAACCTTGGAAAAAACCTCGGATAACGCTCATCGATGGGAATATCAAAACAGCCAGAGACAGACTCTGCATGACTGGCACCAAGTCTGAACCACCGCCAGACATAGAAGCGAAAACTGGTGAGAGCAGGTACATCATCACTGCAAAGACAGCTCCCAAAAGCAGCATAAACTTGAGAAACTCTCGGATGAGAGTGAAACTGTGCTCTTCCTTGTCAATGGTATTGTACTTAGCTACCTGTTTGGCTACTGCCACTGGCACGCCGGCTGTAGAAATCAGTAAAAACCAGGCATAGATATTGTAGCCCATAGTAAAAAGGCCGTTGGCCTCGGCGCCGTGCTTGCCCATCCAGATATACCAAGGAATGATATAGATGGCACCCAGAAGACGACTGATAAAATTGCTGGCAGTTAGCCAGGCAGTTCCCCGCAGCATCTGCTGCTGCTGGCTTGTTGTTTCTTGGCTCATAGAAAACCTCTTCTATTTATTCTTCTTTTATTATAAACTTTTCCTTGCCTCTTGTAAAACCCAGCCATAAGGTTTACAATAGATTTATGATTAAAATTGAAACCGTATTAAATATTTTTAAAAAGAAGACCATAATTTTCGTGATATTGTCAAAGACGGAGAATACTTTTTCTCCTACAGCGGCTTGACTTTCGATAGTATCAGCTATGACAGCAGGGAAGCGGATGCCTATACCCTCTTTTTTGTCAAGGGTGAGGCTTTCAAGAAAGAATTTCTAGAAAAAGCCGTCTCAGCTGGCCTGCGCTTTTATATCAGCGAGACAGACTTTCAAGTGGGCATTCCGGTCCTCTTGGTCAACGATGTCAAGCAAGCCATGAGTCTCTTAGCCATGGAATTTTACGGCCATCCTGAGAAAAAGCTCAAACTGCTGGCCTTTACTGGCACCAAGGGCAAGACAACTACAGCTTATTTTGCCTATCAAATCCTTTCCCAAAGCCATCGTCCTGCCTTGCTCTCGACTATGAACACTACTTTGGATGGCGAGACTTTCTTCAAGTCAACTCTGACAACACCAGAGAGTCTGGATCTCATTAAAATGATGGCTCAAGCCCTTGCTAATGATCGGACTCATCTCATCATGGAAGTTTCAAGTCAGGCTTATCTCAAGAAAAGGGTCTATGGCCTGACCTTTGATGTGGGTGTCTTTCTCAATATCAGCCCAGACCATATCGGCCCTATTGAGCATCCTACTTTTGAGGATTATTTCTACAATAAGCGGCTCTTGATGGACCATAGCCGAGCAGTTATCGTAAATAGCGGCATGGACCATTTCCAAATCGTGAAAGAGCAAGTCGCTTCTATGGAACATGATTTCTATGGAGCAGGCTCTAACAATACTATCAAGGATTCTCAGGCTTTCAGCTTTGAAGCGACTGGTAAGTTAGCTGGCCACTACGATATCCAGCTCATTGGCCACTTCAATCAGGAAAATGCAGTGGCGGCTGGTCTTGCCTGTCTGCGACTGGGTGCTAGCCTCGAAGACATCAAAAAAGGAATTGCTGCAACCCGAGTACCAGGCCGTATGGAAGTTCTGACTCAGAAAAATGGTGCCAAGGTCTTCATTGACTATGCTCACAATGGTGTTAGCCTAAGCAACCTACTGTCTGTGGTAGAGGAACACCAGAAGGGTAAGATTATCCTCCTCTTGGGTGCTACCGGCAACAAGGGTGAAAGCCGCCGCAAAGACTTCGGTCTCCTACTTAATCAGCATCCTGAGCTGACCGTTATCTTAACCGCGGACGACCCTAACTATGAAGATCCTCTAGCCATTGCGGAGGAAATCGCATCCTACATCTCCTATCCAGTGGACAAAATAGCCGACCGAGAAGAAGCCATCAAAAAAGCTCTCAGTCTGACAGACCGAGAGGGAGATGCCGTCATTCTGGCCGGTAAAGGAGCAGATGCTTACCAAATCATAGAAGGAGAAAAAGTAGCCTATTCAGGAGACTATGCCTTAGCAGAAAAGTATTTATAAGAAAAAAGGCGAGAATATCGCCTTTTTATTGTCGTTTTGTAAAAATTAACGCCATTTAATCAGAACGTACATCAAGCTGGAGCCAAACATATCCGCCAAGGCGTGCATGAGAAAGAAAGGCAGGAGGTTCTTGACCTTGTACTTGTAAAGGAAATAGTAAAAGAGACCATACACCACTCCGATAACCAAGGCCCACAGCATGCCCTGATAGGTGTGGAAAGAAATCCGAATGATAGTAGAGTAAGCCAGAGCCCACCACTTATACTTATCCTTAACAGAGGTCATAAGCCCCAGAAAGAAGAATTCCTCATAGAAGCCATTTAGAAGTCCGTAGAGAATGGCCATAGGTGTCAGTTCAGCAAATTTCCGGAAGATTTCTAGCAAATCTACATAAGACCAGAGAGTTGGATCAAAGTAATTATACTCGCCGCTCAGTGTCGTTACAATGTCACCAAAGAACCCTACTGCTACAAAAATAAGAGGAGTCCAAAGGAGAACCGACCAGCTCAGACGGATGGGAAGCTGCTTAAAGTCAAAGCGCCGAAACAATAGGTAAAGAATGGTCAAGACCAGCATCAGTAGCTGAAAATTGAAATTGCTAGAAAAAGCCGCTCCCTCACTGGCTGTATTGGTCACCGTTTCAGTCGCTCCTGTGCTGGCGGCTGGCGCAAAGCTAGCTAGATAAAGCTCTGTTGAGCGATAAATAAACTGCCCAAACATGAGCAGGGTAATCACTGCAATATCAAACCACCTCAGCTCTTTCAAAAGGCTTAGAGGGGCGTAGGTTTGTCAATAATTTCATCATCTTTCCTTTCACCACCTGTAAATTTATGTCATCATTTCAGGTTCTTTTTATATTTCTATCTTAGCATGAAAAAGCTTAAATTTTTATTATTTACAAATTTATAAAACTTTTTTTATTGCTGCTTGCTGCTATTGGAAACAAAAAAAGAGTTAAATTTTAACTCTCTTCTCACTATTCTTATTTATCAAGCTGTTTTTTTGATACCTTCAACAGCGCCTTCTACAGCTTCTTTAGCATCTTCAGCAACTTCTTTTGGCTTTAGCAACTGTTTTTTTCTACAAAAGCCTTCTGCTTCTGTCTTGTTATCTCCTGTAACTTTGCCCACGCCTTCTTTAACAGCGCCCTTTAGCTTGATCGAATTTATTTTCTAGTGACATATGATTGCCTCCATTCTTTTTTTACAGTATCTGATACCGTTTACAGTAGTATAAGTTTTTTCTTTTCAAAGGTCAAATATTCTGCTCATTCTATGAGAAAAATCAGTCCAGCTGGAAAGTCAATCTCTCCTTATCAAAGCTGGCCTTCAACTCATACTTGCCTGCTTCGTTTTGCCGGATATAGCCCAAGATTACTAGGCTATCGACAAAAATGTCCCGCCGCTTCTGCATGAGCTCATCCTTGCGGACATACTTGAGAAGAAAGGTCGTCATATACTTGAGTGCATACTCAGGATTGACATCGCCCAAGACAGCATAGAGGGGCTTTTGTGCCTCAGACAGCGGATATTGGCGCTGCATCTTGTAAAAATAATTTAGCCAAGGTCAGCTTATCCCGCAGAAAATCTGTCTCTTCCAGCAAGACCGCCGCATTGGTCTGATTGGAAAGCTGGGTCTCAAAGCGCAGCTCCAACAGTTCCTGATAGAGGGGACTATCATCACGGATAAAGATTTCCTGATCCAAACGCAAATCCTCCAAACTTTCCACAAAGAGGCAGCGTCAGGTAATATCGCTTGTTCTCCCGCCGGATGTAGCCAGCCTTGATAAACTCCTCTATTGAGCGGTCAATATTAGCCACGCCCTCAAACTCTCGCTTAATCTCCCGTAGAATCACCGCCTCATGCTGATCCAAATAATCAATCAGCTCCTGAAAAAAAGGCTGGCGCGTCAAACGGCTGGGATTGATGATTTTAATCATGAAGTTCTCCTTTGTAGATGAGTTTTCTTGACTGAGCCAACTGGCTAGGATTCGTCCCAGGCTGACCTAGGGGAACCGGTAAGCCCAAATCCAGATAATATTCCTGCCAAAAATCAGAAATCAGATTTTCCTCATCGCCAAACTGCATGGGAATCGTATCAAAAATCGGCAAAATTTCCGCAATATACTCCGAACAGTAAAAACCATCGGACTGAGGATAAAAGCTGAAATTGTATGGCTTTCCTAGATGTAATTTGGCCCTTTTAAAGACAGCTTCTGCTTCAATAGCTGGATAGCGATACACGTCATAAACATCCTCATCCTGCAAAAAATCAGACAAGTCTTGATTGACAACACCCTTCTCATGGGTTGCATGATAAATCTCACCATTAAAAAAGATGGCCACATGGCTGTATGAACCAGTTGCTGCTCTGATTGCTGCAGCAATTTCTGAAGATCCGACTGTAAAAATCAAATCTCCGTCTTGTAAATCTTGAATCTTCATTTCTCTCGCCTATCAAAAAAGGAGTCGAAACTCCTTTTTAGTATGAGGGGAATAGCCCCCATCTAGTAACTTATTTTGTCATTTTAGCTCTTTAAGCATTAAAACTTTCTGTCAGTTGAGGCACCACTTGCTTCTTTCGAGAAACAGCGCCTGCTAGGAAAGCATGGTTATTCTCAAGAACAAAGTTAAAGGCTGCTTCGACCTTGTCCATATTGCTTCCGATAGCCAAAATTTCTGAGTTTGAGTTGATAATATCTGTAATCATCAAGACAAAGTCAGAGTAGCCATTATCAGCGATTGCTTTTTCAATAGCCGCTTCGATTTCTGTTTGACGTTCCAAAACTTCGGCAATATCAACAGTGTTGACCTGTGCCACACGGACATTGTTTCCATTCAGCTCAAATGTTTTCGCATCGATGTCAATCAATTCTTCTGCAGACTTGCTAGCCAAGTTTGTACCTGCCTTAAGCATTGCCAAACCATACTCTTCCAAGTTGACACCAGCCAGCTCAGCCAATTCTGGTGCAATGACCTTATCAGTTGGATGAGTTGTTGGTGACTTAAGCAAGAGAGTATCAGAGATCAAACCAGACAGCATCAATCCTGCAATTTCTTTTGGAACTTCTACGCCGTGCTCCTTGAACATACGGTAAACAATAGAGGAAGCAGATCCCACTGGCTCCAAGCGCATGTAAAGCGGACTAGCTGTTTCAAAGTTAGCAACACGGTGGTGGTCCACCACGCCATAAACTTCAACTTCAGCAATATCCGCCACAGACTGCTGGAATTCATTGTGGTCTGTCAGGATGACTTGCTCAGCCCCTTCTGCCTTGGCAGATGTAATCACGCGCGGTGCAGCCACGCCAAAGTAATCTAAACAAAGGCTGTTTCTTCATTAGGCTCACCCAGAGCAACAACTTCTGTATCCAAGCCATAAGCTTCGCGAGCCAAGTAAGCAAAAGCGTAAGATGAACCAATAGCATCTGAGTCAGGATTTTGGTGACCGAAAACTAAAATTTTAGACATGATAAACCTCTTCTTTTATATAATGTTTATTGCATTTATTTTACCACAATTACAGGCATTTCACAAAAGCAGAAGGGCATTTTCTTAAAAAAAATGGACTGGTCAGCCCACCAGCCCATTAATTCATACTCAAAGTAGATTAGCTATTATGCACCCGATTCATATACTCTGTATAGGACTCAGTCTGCATGAGTTCCTTGGCATTCTTGACCCGATCAGCCGTCGGAGGCTTAACACCTTCCAGCTTGTAAGGGATGCCCAGCTCCCGCCATTTGAATTCTCCCATGGTATGGTAAGGTAGAATTTCAAACTTATCAACATTCTTCAGCGTCTTTACAAATTTACCTAGCTCAATCAGGTCATCATCACGGTCGGTCAATCCTGGCACCAAGACGTGACGAATCCAGACTGGCTTTCCAATGTCAGACAAGTACTTGGCACAAGCCAAGATATTCTTGTTGGTCTGGCTGGTCACAATTTTGTGCTGTTCTTCATTAATTTCCTTGATATCTAGCAGGACAAGGTCGGTAACTGCCATAAGCTTGTCAAATTTTTTCAGATAGCGAGGCGTATTTCTGAAAGGCAGGGCACAGGTATCCAATGTACAGTGGATGCCCAGCTCCTTAGCCTTGGTAAAGAAGGCGATCAGAAAATCAATCTGCAGCAAGGCTTCTCCTCCGCTGACGGTGATGCCGCCTTTATTGCCCCAGAAGCCCTTATAACGAAGAGCTTCTTGCAAGACATCGTCCACGGTCCGCAGCTGAGATTTGTTGGTCTCCATCTCCCACGTGTCCGGATTATGGCAATACTGGCAGCGCATGTGGCAGCCCTGCAAAAAGACAATAAAACGGATACCCGGTCCATCAACAGCTCCAAAACTTTCGGTGGAGTGGACCATGCCCGTTACCTTTCCATAATCAACTGCTTCTTCAATTTTCTCTTCAACCATCGCGCAACCTCTTAACTCTGAAAACGTTTTATAACTAACTACATTATAACATGATTAAAGCAAAAATAGACTTAATTTGCCTATTTTTTAGAAAACAAACTGTTTTTCAGTTTCATTTTCAGTGTTTTACAACAGATGAAAACTTTTAGGGCGAAAGCTGATTAAAGACTTGCTCTTAGATGCTAGTAAATAAAAAATCAGGGCAGATTCTTTAGTCCACCCTGATTTCACTTTTTAAATTGATTTTAGTTAATTTCGACTTCTCTTTTTGAGAGTAAAAGCAAACATTAGCAAGGTCAATCCCAAGACTGCCCAGCCACTCTTATTTTGGCCGGTCTGCGGGAGTCCCTTCTTCTTGCTGCCAGCTATCTGACCTTGTCCAGTTTGATTGGACGATGGAGGATTGGTCTGAGACGGAGCTCCTTGATCTGCTGCTGCAGAAGATTGTCCAGTTGATTGAGACGGTTGGGAGCTGTCAGATGTTGAAGCTGCAACATCCTTAGAAAAGTCCAGCTGCACCACTACTGGATCATGGTCTGAAGCTCTGCCATGTTCCTCCATGAAAGAGGCATTGATATGAACAGGCGCAAAGACTGCCTTGCCTGCTAGGTTCTTCGAAATGAAAATGTTGTCCAAGCTTTGGTTGCTGCCGCGGTAGAAGTAGGAATAACGGTCAGCCGCATCATGCTCCTGCATAAGATTAATCAGTTCATTACCCGCCAGTGCTTTAGCCGTTTCGGAAAATTCAAAGTCATTGAAATCACCAGTCAGCACAAACTTAAGGTTAGGATTTTGTCTCAGTCCTTCCTGAACAAAGCTATTTAAAATTTTAGCCTGCTCTATCCGAGCAGCCTGCGTATGCTGAACTGCTGGCTGAGCGGAGCCATAAACGGCATCATCCCCAATCTTGGACTTCAAATGATTGGCGATAACGACGATATGCTGTCCCTTGAATTCAAACTCAGCTGCCAAGGATTTACGAACCTTTGTAAAGGCTGGATTTGTTGGAGCAATCCGGGCAGGATTCTTAACCAAATGTCCACCGGAAAAGCTAGCTGCTTCGTCACTCGTACCAGCTTCTCTTTCAACTAACTTCACCCGATTTGGATCGTAGAGAAAGGCCACGCGGATATTAGAGCCGGGCTTGCCGCCATCTTGACCGTCAAGTGGGGCAACTTCGGTGTACTTGTAAGTTTTTCCGCCCAGTTCTTTGATGCGGGCCGCTAGTTTCTCACCGCTTTTGACACCGCTAGTCGTTCCGTCATTGACACTGCCATTCTCATCTTGAACCTCGATGAGCGTGATGATATCTGGACTATGGATTTCATTGATAAAGGAATTGGCGATTCTAGTCACTTTTTCCTCAGGTGTTTCACCTTTTTTTGCATTAGCAGAAAAATTCTCGATATTGTAGGAAGCAATAGTCAGCTTGTCCTCACTTGGATAGATAGGAGAGACCTGTCTCTGCAAGCCACCGTCCACCAAATCAGGCAGCTGAGTCGGCTCTAACTTGTAAATCTTCCCACGATAAGTCACGACTCCGACCACATCACCATTGAAATAATCCTTGGCCTTGGCAATAAATTTATTGCCAACATAGACTGGAATGGTTACAGTATTTTGGGCGTTTGGACGAAGATTGAGACCTCCGATATTGTTTAATGGCAAAGCCAGATAAGCTTCTGGCAAGACATAAACATCACCTCGGTACTGAGGTCCTAAAACGCGGGGCCTCTTCACCGTCGTCAACATTCCTTCCAAACTTTCCCAGTAGTCCAACGCTTCACTTTGAGGCTGATAATTATTAATATCGTTATCGACCGTATCCTGAGGCATATTAGCCACGATGTCAACTGGAGCAGGTAAGTCAGCTTTCCCTTCCTTGGTCACCTTGGAAGCGACAAGCATGGTGACTGTCAAACTACCACTGGGCTTGTTGAAAGTTTGCCCCTGACGAACACTGATCTCTTCCATATAACCTTCTTTGACGCGTCCTTCAAGACTAAGTTTGTCTCCGACATCGACTTTTTCTTTAGAAACAACATAAAGAGCATCAGAAGTCCTGCTATTTCCATCAGGAGTCACGTCTTGAACATAAAAACCATAGCGGTCTGTTTTCGTCACAACTACATTGGAAACTTGAACTTCTTTGTCCTCATAGGGAGAGGCTTGTGATTCTCCCTGAATGGTTCCCACATTGGGCACAACTTCAGGTCCGCTAGCCGCAGCTTGTGCTACAGCAGGAGCTTGGTCTGCCTTTTCCACTGTCTCTGTAGAAGCTGGCATTGACTCTCCCGAGTCTGCAGATGGACTCTCTGCTTGACTAGCAACCGACTCATCGCTTACAGTCGGATTCTCTGTAAGAGCTGCCGCATCTGAAGTCGACGAACTTACTGCTTCTTCTGCTCCGACCGGTTGGACAGAAAAAAGCAGGGACAGAAAAGCAGCTAGCAAGACCACTGTGGGAAAGAGCTGCCTGTAAGAAACTTGTTTTTTCATGAACTTCTCCTTTTCTGTATAAATGTATATTATCCTATTTAATTTTTTTATTATAAAGAAAAGAATCAAATTTTTGCAAAAGGCTTTCTTAAAAATTCTGTATTAGTTTTCTCACTTCAGAAAAATACTTGTCTAGGCTGTGCCCCAACACAAAAAAAAATCTGGAATTTTTTCCAGATTCTTTCGAGACTTTAGTTTTCACCTACTAAGATTGCCAAGGTTTCGTATGGCTGCAGGGTCATCACATGGTCAATCTGAGTCTTGCCGTAATTGGATAGGAGAACCTGACCATTTTGATAATCCGGCAGGATGTCCACCGTAATCGGATCAGCATAAAAGTTGTTAAGGACTAAAAGCTTTTGTCCTTGCCACTCCCGCTCAAAGGCATAGACCTGAGGACTGTCCTCATAGGCTGGCTGATAGCTGCCCTCTGCGATGATAGGCAGTTCCTTACGCAGGGCAATCAATTTCTGATAAAAGGTAAAGATTGGTCCCTTGATTTCATTTTCCACATTGATGAGAGGATAGGATTTGCCCACCTTCAGCCATGGAGTTCCTGTTGTAAAACCTGCATTGACTGAATCATCCCACTGCATAGGCGTCCGAGAATTATCACGAGATTTAGCCTTGATAATCCTGAAGGCTGCTTCTGGCGATTGCCCTTCAGCAAGCAGAGTCTGGTAAGCATTGAGAGACTCGACATCCACATAATCTTCCATGGAGTCGTAGTCAGGGATCCACCATGCCAATCTCCTCACCCATGTAGATATAAGGCGTCCCGCGCGACAGATGAATACTGGCTGCCAGCATGGTCGCTCCTTCATTGCGGAAAATTTTCTACATCGACAAAGCGGTTGAGAGCTCGCGGCTGATCATGGTTGTTCCAAAAGAGAGCTGACCAGCCTTCATGATTACTCATTTCCTTGCCCCAAGTATGGAAGAGGCGTTTTAACTCTTCAAAGTCAAAGGCCTTAAGCGTCCACTTCTGTCCAGCCTCATAGTCCACCTTGAGATGATGGAAATTAAAAGCCATGGACAGCTCCTGCCGGTCTGGTGCCGTGTAAAGGATGCAATTTTCAATCGTCGTAGCACTCATTTCGCCAACCGTCATAACGGAATCGTCCTGCCCAAAGGTTGCTTCGTTCATCATACGCAGATAGTCATGCACAATTGGCTTATCAGTATAGGCTGGCTTGCCCTCCTGCTCTGGACAGTCCGTCAGCACCTCATCTTTTCCGATGACATTGATGACATCAAAGCGGAAAGCCCTTTGACTCCTTTGTCTCGCCAAAAATTCACCACTTTAAAGAGCTCTTGACGAACATTGGGGTTGCGCCAGTTAAGATCAGCTTGAGTCACATCATAGAGATGCAGATAATATTTGCCCGTATCGCCAAATGGCGCCCAGGCACTGCCGCCAAACTTGGACAGCCAGTCCGTCGGCTCATCTCGCAGGATAAAGAAGTCCTGATAGTAGGAATCCCCAGCCAGTGCCTTTTGGAACCACTCATGCTCAATCGAGCAATGATTGAGAACCATGTCCAGCATAAAGTCAATACCATGCTGCTGGCCGACCTTGACCATCTCTTCAAAATCTGCCATATCTCCAAAGATAGGGTCTACCGCAGTATAGTCAGAAATATCATAACCATTGTCCCGTTGCGGACTCGGATAGAAAGGATTGAGCCAGATCATATCCACTCCCAGCTCTTTCAGGTAAGGAAGTTTTTCAATAATCCCGCGAAAATCTCCCAAACCGTTGCCAGTCGTGTCTTTAAAAGATTTTGGATAAATTTGGTAGACAACCTTTGTTTTATCAAGTGTCATATTTTCTCCTTTTTTGAGAAAAGGGACAGATTTTAAAGCACCGTCCCTTTCTATAGTCATTTCATTTTTCTTTAAAGTGGCTTAGCGTTCATCAACTGACTTCCTCGCTCAACTACCCGAGGAAGTTGTTCAAGCACCTCCACCTGATACTTGTCTGAGTTCGTAATGATGACTGGTGTTTCTGTTACATAGCCTGCTTTCTTGATCATGTCTATATCAAAGGAAATGAGTTTGTCGCCAACCTTGACCTTATCTCCCTGAGACACATAACCTTCAAAGCCTTTGCCCTCCAGATTAACAGTGTCCATTCCGATATGCATCAGGATTTCAACCCCTTCATCTGACAAGATGCCGATGGCATGCTTGGTTGGGAAGAAGACTGTTACTCTACCATTGACTGGTGAAACCAACTCACCTTGGCTAGGAACAATGACAACTCCGCGCCCCATCAAACCTTGTGCAAAGACAGGATCTGTTGCCTGACTCAATTCTTTGACTTCTCCTGCCAGCGGACTAGTAATCGTTACAGGAGCTGATGAAATCAGCTGCTTTCACCTCTGGAGATGACTCGGCTTTGGATGGCCCGGCAAATTCTGCCTCTTCCTGAGCTGCAAACTCTGCCTGCAATTCTGGATCTTCCTCTGTCTTCGTCAAGAAGCCTGTCTTGTGGAAGAAGAAAGTCAGGAACATTGGTACAAGGATTGCTACAAGCATAACTCCTGCAAATGGAATCATATATTTTGCTTGGATAGAAAGGATACCTGGTAAACCACCAATACCAATAGCATTTGCCGTTATATTAAAGGTTACAGAAAGCAGACCCGCAATAGACGAACCAATCATTCCCGCAACAAATGGATAAACGTACTTGACATTGACCCCGAAGAGAGCAGGCTCAGTAACACCAAGGTAAGCTGAAATGGTTGCAGGCAGGGAAATTTGCGCTTCCCGCTCATCATGGCGTTTCATAAGGTAATAAGCAAATACAGCTGAACCTTGAGCAATATTAGATAGAGCAATCATTGGCCAAAGACCAGTACCACCGGCATCAGCTACCAACTGAGTATCAATGGCATTGGTCATATGGTGAAGACCTGTGATAACAAATGGAGCATAAAGAGCACCAAATACTGCGCCAAAAGAGCCATTTGAACTGAGCCAGTTAAACCTGCAAGTACAACTGTTGAAAGTCCCTGACCGATTGTCCAACCGATAGGACCCAAGACAGTATGAGCCAGAATCAGAGCAGGAATCAATGATAAGAATGGCACAAAAATCATAGACACTACTTCTGGAATATGTTTACGCCAAAAGATTTCCAGATAAGATAGAGATAAACCTGCTAAAAGAGCCGGAATAACCTGAGCTTGGTAACCAACATGATTGACAGTCAAAGAAACCGAAAATCCCAAACCCAGTCCTTTAGCGATTTCAGCTGCTGGTGTCGATGCTACTGAATAAGCATTCAGCAAATTGTGGGAGACACCAAACAGATCCCCTAAGACAATCCCAAGAATTTGGCTGGTTCCCATCTTTACGAGAAACAGACCAAGTGATTCCCCAACTGGCAGGAAGTGGAAAGATTGCTTCTCCTGGAAGCCACAAAGAAAATGGTTTGAATTTGCCCAGATCCAGAATTTGGATACCCCTCTGTCGATTTGTTTTTTTGTCCCATCACAATCTATCAGACCAATGCACGCCCTCAAGGACATTGCGGAAGCCAAGGATTAACCCTCCGACAATCAAAGCTGGAATGATAGGGTGTAAAAATTTCCGCCAGAGTGGCCATAACCCGCTGAAGGGGATTTTGGCTTGCTCTTAGCAGCAGACTTGGCTGCTTCTTTTGATACTCCTCAATACCTGATACAGCAGTGAAGTCATTGTAAAAGATTGGCACATCATTTCCAATGATGACTTGGAATTGCCCAGCATTTGTGAAAGTTCCCTTGACCACTGGGATTGCCTCAATGGCCCTTGACATTGGCCTTTTTATCATCGCCAAGTACAAAGCGCATCCGCGTTGCACAGTGGCTAACTGCTGTGACATTCTCTTTGCCGCCGATTGCATCAAGCAGATCTTTGGCTTCCTTCTCAAATTTTCCCATTTGACTACTGGCTGAATGAGAATCCAGCACTCTCCTTATATTTTTTACGAGTTAGTTTTTCAACACATCTCTACAAATTATTGTAATCGATTTCAAAGATGTAGGCAAGTTGTTTGTTGAAAAAAGCCTTTATTTTTGATAAAATTTTCTAGGTTGTATGCAAAAAAGAAAACAAGTGGAGTTTATGATGAAGAAATACAAACAATTGTTCAAACAGATTGAGAAAGACATTTTAGAGGAACGTTATGCAGTCGGAGACTTCTTGCCCAGCGAACATCAGCTGACAGAAGACTACCAGGTCAGCCGCGATACAGTCCGCAAGGCTCTGGCCCTGCTGCAGGAAGAAGGATTGATTGAAAAAGTCCGTGGACAAGGTTCCAAAGTCATCAAGCAGGAACAGTTTGACTTTCCTGTGTCTAAGCTGACCAGCTATCAAGAAGTAGTCAAGCAGAATAATATGCAGTCCAAAACCAATGTTGTCAGCTTGGAAAAGATTACCGTAGATCAGAAACTATCCGACATCACTGGATTCCCTCCCTACCGACTAGTTTGGCGAATCGTCCGTCAGCGCGTTGTAGACCAAGTCGCCTCTGTATTAGATATTGACTATTTAGACAAGGGCATCGTCCCTCACTTGACAAGGGAAATCGCTGAACAGTCCATTTACGCCTATTTGGAAAATGACTTGATGCTCAACATCGCCTATGCCAAGAAAGAATTTACCATTGACCACGCCAATGACCGAGACAAGATTCTCATGGACCTAGGCAAGGACCAGCAGGTCGTCTCTGTCAAATCCCAGGTCTATCTGGCAGACGGCCGCCAGTTTCAATATACCGAGAGCCGTCACAAGCTAGACAAATTTCGCTTTGTGGATTTTGCTAAGCGTCAGAAATAATAACCTTGAGTTCCCCATCCAGACCACAAAACCACCCCTGCCTTCCAGCTGGCAGAGGTGGTTTCTTTTATGAGTGGTCTAAGGCTGCTTTGTTTTGGAGCGACAAAGAGCCTCAAAATTTCTTTTTACTTGTTTTAGGAGATTTATATGAAAAAATTAGTTAAGGGTTTCTGCTGCTTTTTAAACGTTACTGATTCTTATTACTTCCTTTCTTACTTTTGCGCCTGTGAGAATGTCAATACTTGCTTATCATATAGGGTAACTTTAGATGTCATTGGACTGTCCTCATTTCTATTTTGATGCTATTAGTATAATCCCAGAAACTTAAGACAGACTTATAAAAAACTTGAAGGAAACTTAAAAGGCTGAGTTTATTTCTCAGCCTTTTCTGCTTCTTCAATAATGTCAGAAATTTCAACCTTAACCTTCGTAACACGGCCATTTTTAACCTTGTCATTGGTCAAAATGAGTAGCTTATTTTGACTTTCGACTTCGTAGCTAATGCGTTCTTTCGGGTCTGGAATAGTCCCCACACAAGTCAAGTAATAACCAGCAATCGTATCCACATCGTCACTTTCAATCTCAACTTCAAAGTATTCATTAAAGTCATTGAGGGTCATAGTACCTAAGACAATGTATGTATTCTCACCGATTTCATGGACTTCAATTTCGGCCTTGTCAGTCTCATCGTCAATCTCACCAACAATCTCCTCCAAGAGGTCTTCCAGTGTGACTAGACCAGCCATGCCGCCATACTCATCCAAGAGAATCGCCATTTGATTTTGCGTATTGCGCAGCTCCTTTAGCAAATCATCGACAAACATGGTTTCCGGTACAAAGAGTGGCTCCTGCAAAATCTTGCGCAGAACGATATTATCAAAACCATTGACGAATCCTTCATTAAGCAGTCGCTTGGTATGAATCAGACCGATGACATTGTCCTTATCCCCATCATAGACGGGAATCCGCGAGAAGCTCTGTTTGAGAATGCTTTCGATAATTTCTTTGGTATCGTCCTGAATGTCCACCATAAAGGCATCCGTCCGCGGCACCATCAGTTCACGCGCCATCAGCTCATCCAGAGAGAAAATCCCCTGCAGCATCTCAATCTCATCTGCATCCAAGGTCTCCTCACTATTGGTCAGCATATATTCAATCTCATCCCGAGTCATCTTTTCGTCTGCATCATCAAACTTCATCGGGGTTATCCGACTCAGTAGATTAGTCGACGCTGACAGCAACCAAACGAAGGGGCTGACAATCTTGCCAAGAAAGATAATGACTGGTGCAGCCCGCACAGCTAGATTGTCTTTCAGGTTCATGGCAATGCGCTTGGGATAAAGCTCACCCAAAACAATGGAAATATACGTCAGCAAAATCAGGGCCAAGAAAGTTCCGATAGCGTGTGCAGTCTCGGAATTTCCCATCCAAGAAGAGAAAAGTTTTCCCAGATTATCCGCAAAGCTGGCCCCAGACAGGATATTGATAACTGTAATCCCAACCTGAATGGTTGATAAGAAATTATTAGGGCTTTCTAAGACCGCCAAGAGACGACTATATTTGAGGTCGCCCTCTTCAGCCTTTTGCTCCACACGCGCCCGATTGAGCGATACCATTGCCATCTCAGCAGCTGAGAAAAAGGCATTTAACAAAGTCAATATAAACAGTAGTAAGGCTTGCCATAACATATTCTGACTGCCAGGGTCTTCCATTGATTCTTTCTCCTCGAAATGTATAAGTAAATCTGATTATATCATATTTTTAAATTTAGTGCACAGGAAATGAAAATAAGACGGAATGGCCTTCTTCCGCCTTATTTTCTAGTCTTGAAACTCTGGAATCAATCGAATTCCAAATTCACCCTTATTTATTAATAATACCAAACTCTTCGTTCTTCTTCTGCTGCTGGGCTTCCTTGTGATTGTCATAGAGGTTAGCCAAGAACTTAGCGATTTCCTTGAGGATAGAATAGGTCGGGATTGCCACAATCATCCCTAGAACGCCATAGATATTGCTGGATAAGAGCAAGAGCACCATGATGGTAATAGGATGGACCTTCATCACACCACCGACGATACGGGGGTAGAGGATATTGCCATCGACCTGCTGGATAATCAGCATGTAAATCAAGGCCGCCACCATCTTCTGAGGATCGGTAAAGGCATAAGTGATGACCATGGGAATCAAGCCGATACTCGGTCCCTACATAAGGTAATCAGATTAGCCAGACTGGAGAAAAATAGCAAAGACCAAAGCGTACTTGAGCCCAATCACGCTATAGCCAATATAGGCCAGAGCACCGATAATCAGGGCATCGATTGAAATTCCGCTGATATAGCGGGCAACAGTAGCATTGAGATTGGTCAGCAAGCTGGAGATATTGAGCTTATCGCGCTTGAGGACTGTCCGCTCCAGCATGGGCAAAAAGCTTATGGCCGTCCATGAGGAAAGTAAACCAAGAAAAATCGGCGTCATAATCAAAATCATCAGCGTATTGACAACTGCTGACAGAACACTACCCAGACTGTTGGTCACACTGTTGAGAATATTCTGCAGAATATCCACATAAGACAGATTGAGCTGCTGGATGGTGGACTGGATATTCAGATTTCGAAAAGAGCGGATTTTTTTAGATAATTGATTGACAAAACTTTGAATTTCCCAATAAAAGTCCTTGCGTTGAATTAATCAAGCTGCTCAGCTGATTAATCAAAAATCGGCAAGAGGTAAATAACGCCCAAGGCAATCAAGCCAAACAGAAAGGCTGAGCGTAATCAGAATCCCAATCATTCGGTTGATTTTGAGCTTTATCCTGGAGAAATTTCACCAGCGGATTCGTAATATAGTAAAGGAATCCTCCCACAAGAAAGGGAATCAAGATGGTATTCACAACGCTAACAATCAGGGGTAATCATATCCCCCATCTGACGCCAGATAAAGAAAGATAATCGTTAGCAAAAAGGACCTCACTGGTCCAAAAACATCAGCTTACTTTTTATGAAACATTTGACTCCTCCTATCAGTTATTTTACCATAAATTTTGTTATAATAAAGGAGATTTAACGAAAGAAAGAGTAAAAAAATGGAAAAAGATTATCAAACTGGAAAATGTAAGCTTGGCTAAACAAGGCCGAACCATCTTAAAAGATCTCAACTGGCAGGTGGAAAAGGGAGAACATTGGGCCATCCTCGGTCTCAACGGTTCAGGAAAGTCTACTCTCCTGCGCTTACTCATGGCTGAGCATTGGAAGACTCAGGGCAAGGTAACGGTTCTGGGTACGGAATTTGGTGCCGGCGACATTCCTCAGCTGCGAACTAAGATTGGAGTAGTTGGCTCCTTCATTGCTGAACGCCTGCCCAGCCGTCTCACATCTGAAGAAATCGTCCTGACAGGCAAGTATAAAAGCAGTATTCTCTACGCTCCTTACGGGCAAACTGAGCTGGACCAAGCTAGGGAAATGCTGGCTTCCATTGGCAGACAAGAATTGATTGGCCGGAGCTACGCCAGTCTGTCTCAAGGAGAAAAACAGCTCTTGCTGATTGCGCGCAGTCTCATGGAAAAGCCAGAATTGCTTATCTTAGACGAAGCGACCAGCGGTCTGGATCTCTTTGCCCGCGAGCGCCTGCTGGATCAGATTGGTAAGATTACACAGATGGACCAAGCTCCAACTATCCTCTATGTCACCCACCATGTAGAGGAAATCACTGCTGCTATGGATCATGTCCTGCTCCTAAAAGAAGGTGAAATCATAGCTCAAGGTCCTAAAGAAGACATTCTTCAAAAAGAGGTCATGGATCGATTTTATCCCCAGCCAGTCGAGCTGATTGAGCTGGGAGAAGACCGCTATTTCGTCAAGGTGGAGGTCAGGTCCTCATGAAGCAATTTTCTAATACCATCTTCAATCTGGGCTATTTTCTGATTCTGACCATGACTGCGATTGCTTTGCTTTTCCTGTCTGGGCAGATTCTGCTGTCCCATACTTACATCCCTTTGAGGATTGCAGAAGGAGTCCAATTCGTCAGTAATCCTTGGTATTTCTACCCTATCCTCCTGCTCTTTCTCCTCAGCCTCTTTTTAATCCGGCCCTTGTTGGAAAAGGTTCAGACCAAGCATCTTTTTTGGTTTTTGTCCTTCCTCTTTATAGCAGCAGCGATTTTTCTGATAACGGCCTACGATGGCCGCATCCGAGCTGACGCCAAGCACGTTTTCAATGCAGCGCTGGCCTTTAACCGAGGAGATTACAGCTCGCTGACAACCGTCGGAAGCTACATGTATCGTAATCCCCATCAGCTAGGACTGATGACTCTGGAGCGACTTTATGCTTTTATTTCTCCAACGACTCAGTTTGCCTTTAGCATGAATGTCGTCTGGACTTTACTCAGTCATTTCTTGATTTACAAGATTACTGCCCTGCTCAATGCCAGAGAAATGATTCAGAAATACACGATTCTGCTGACCTTTCTCTTTCTACCACAGCTCTTTTTCATCCTCTTTGTCTACGGTACCATTCCTGGCCTCTTCTTCTGTCTGCTCAGTCTCTATGCTTTTATCAAGCTGGATCAGAAAGGAAACCTGCTCTATGCCTTGCTGGGAGCGGCCAGTATCAGTCTGGCCTGCCTCCTGCGCAACAACTACATCATCTTTGCCATCATGCTGATTGGAGTCTGCTTCCTGTCCATCTTTTATAAATGGTCTTGGAAGAAACCCTTAACCATCATCCTGATTTTAGCCGGTATCGTCCTTTCAAACAAGGGTCTGACGGCCTACTATGAGCAGCTGATTGGGGGCAAGATTGGTGTCGGTACCCCAAAAATCGCCTACATCACTATGGGCCTGCGGGATGATCCCAATCGGCAGACCTTAGGAGGCTGGTACGATGCCTACAATACCAAGATTCTCAAGCGCAACAAATATGATGAAAATTTGGCTACAGAAATGGCCACTCGGGATTTGAAGGACATTTTGATTCACTTCAGTAAGCATCCGGCTTATGCGCTGAAATTCTTCTACGAAAAGGTCAAGTCTACCTGGACTGAGCCGACTTTTCAGTCTATTTGGACTGGACCTCAGATTGAGCGCCAACAATACATGAAACCAGCTATCCTACGCAGCATTTACGAGGAAAGAAAAGGCTATCAGATTGTTAATTTCCTGCTCTTGACCCTGCTAGCCAGCATCTATCTGCTCTCCTGTTTCTTTATCCTGCATAAATTTTTCGTCGCCGAGGAAAGGCTGACGCCTTTTGACCTCTATCCTTTCATCTTTCTCTTGGGGGGCGGCCTCTTTCACTTCTTCTGGGAAACCAAGAGCCAGTATGTATATATCTATGTCCTCCTTCTCATCCCTTCCGCCGCTCAATCCTTAGTCGACCTGAGCGATTGGTGGAAGAACAAAGGAAAAGGGAAATCAACAGACCAGCTTGAGAAAGACTTATAAAACTTGAACACTTGATAAGAATTCCTTATAATTTTATAGGAATATTAAGTGAAACAAAGTTGAATTTGTAATTAAAATTTTTTGTATTTTGCAAAGGGAGAATAGCGATTTATGTTTTCAATATTAGGTGCAGTATTATTTGGAGTTATAGCAATTATGACAGTTCTTGTTGCTTGCGGTCTGCCTTTGGGCGAATATACAATGGGTGGACAACATAAAATCTTACCTAAGAAATTTAGACTTGCGGCAGTCATTTCGGTAGCTATCCAAATTTTTGCCATGATCATTATTTTGCAAGCTGGAGGTTTTACTTCCCTTGTGGCTGTCTTTTAAGGTGACTAAATATATTTGTTTCTTCTTTGCCGCTTACCTATCCTTGAATACGATTATGAACATGATTTCAAAAAGTAAGAAAGAAAAATATGTTATGACTCCGATTTCACTTATAGCCGGAATATGTTTTTGGATAACAGCATTTCAGATGTAGCATGTGAAATGAGGATCATCTACAGTGCGTTAAATTGAGAATTTATCTAAAAGGAGTTGATTTATTAAATATGGATAAAAGCAGAAAATTTATAGCGGTAATTTTAGCATTGCTTGCGGCTATTTTTTATGCAATAAATACACCATTTTTCTAAAGTGCTTTTTAAATAAGATTCCACCGACATTGATGGCATCTTTTCTATATTTGGGAGCTGGAACAGGTGTAGGTATTATGTACTTGTTTCATAGGAAAGTCGAAGAAAAGTATGAAAAGTTAAATAAGGCAGATTTACCTTATACTGTTGGAATGATTGTCCTTGATATTGCGGCACCTATATCCCTTATGATTGGTATAAATATTGGTTCAGCCTCAAATGCTTCACTGCTAGGTAACTTTGAAATTGTAGCAACAACAATTATTGCTCTTTTGATATTTAAGGAGAAAGTAACATCAAAGTTGTGGATTGCTATTGGATTTATCACAATATCAAGTATAGTTCTTTCATTTGAAGGGGCTGAAAGTTTCAAGTTTTCATTAGGTTCATTGTTTGTTATACTGGCAACTTGCTGTTGGGGACTTGAAAATAACTGCACTAGAAAAATTTCAGATAAAAGTACTTATGAGATTGTTTTACTAAAAGGTTTTTTCTCTGGTAGCGGTGCATTTATAGTCGCCCTTATTTTGGGAGAAAGAATTCCTGAAATGAAATATATAATGGCTGCTTTGCTACTTGGATTTGTGGCATATGGGCTCAGTATTTTTATGTATATCAGAGCACAAAGAGATTTAGGTGCTACAAAAACTAGTGCATATTATGCTGTAGCTCCGTTTGTAGGAACTTTTTTAGCATTTATAGTAAATGGAGAAAAACTTACTTTGGTATATTTCATTGGTCTTGTTTTTATGATAATCGGCAGCGTAATTGTTGCATATGATACAATGGTTAAACGTCACAGTCATAGTCATTCTCACATAATTGTTCACACGCATGATGGGAAAAACACATACTCATATTATCACGCATGAACATGAGCATAGTCATTTTTATATTAGAGGAAAAAGCATAATCATAATCATAAACATAAAGATTATATGAACAGCAAAGAACATAAATTGATACATGAAAAAGAGATTGTAAATTTATAAAAGTGCTGTATTTGAAACATAACAAATTAAAGTTTCAAATAAAATAAAAAATTAAAAAAATTAAAGCAAGATTAAAATAGTTCAAGAAATTAGAAATTTGTAGAGGTGAGAAAAAAATGTAATGGCAACCTATTCAACTTAAATCGAAATAATATAAAATTACGTGGAAATTATAAGATGAACAATTATATAAAAATTAAATGAAGATAGATGGAATAATGTAAAAAAATGACTATACTGAGCCATTGACACATGAAGAATTAGAAGAAGTTAAAAAAATAATCCAATTTCTGTTGCATTAACTGTTGGGAAAAAAAGTTCCAACAGAATGGTTTGAAAAAGCCAACGGAAAAAAAGGATATTAGGTTTAGCTTGTGGTGGTGGACAGCAGGGACCCGTTTTTGCTGCAAAAGGTTATGATGTCACCATAATGGATTTTTCTAAATCACAATTAGAAAGAGATGAGTTGGTTGCTAAAAGAGAAGGATTAAAAAAATCAATACAATTCAAGGCGATATGACAAAAATCATTTCCATTTGAAAATGAAACCTTTTGATATTATTTTTTTAATCCAGTTTCAAATGTATATATAGAAGATTTAGAAAATATGTATAAAGAAGCCTCTCGAGTATTGAAAAAGGGAGGACTGTTAATGGTCGGATTTATGAACCCTTGGATATACATGTATGATGCTGACATTGTATGGGACAAACCCTGATGAGGAATTACTTTTAAAGTTTTCAATACCTTTTAATTCAAAAGAGCTTGAAGAGGAAGGCAAGATAACCATAAATCCAGAATATGGATATGAATTTAGCCATACCTTAGAAACTCAGATTAGAGGACAACTCAAAAATGGTCTCGCTATGATAGATTTTTATGAATCGTGTGACAAAAGACATAGATTATCACGTTATGGAAATGACTATATAGCTACACTTTGCATTAAACTATAATATTATAGAACATGCTTCAGGAGAATAGCCCATTTTATTTTCCGTAAGGGTTAAAATCTAAAAATCTCAGTTTGTCTAATTGAATAAAAGAATTTTTAAAACAGTAAATCACAAAGGTTTACTGCTTTTTTTGCTCATTTTGAGAAATCATAACCACCCGTGAAAACAGGTAACTTGTACACCGGCTATAAGCCGTTTCCCTCTAGCGACGTCTAAAGACGTTCGCTGAACTTCTTTTAGGTTAATGCTATGATTACTTGACTAATGCCCGTAAAAACAGGCTTTTATCTTATTCTAAAACTGCCATCTGAGAACGGTTTGACACTTAACTTATCAAAGACAAGGTCATTTTTTCCCAATCACGTATATTAGAAACTATCTTTTCATTTAGGCCAACGATATTCACATAGTCCCCTCTCCCCCAAAACTTTCGATTGTCATAATATAACCCCTCTTGTTTTTCAATCTGAACAGGAGGGGTTGTTTTGAATTGAAATGAATAAGGCTCATCTTTGTGTTATTATCATTTTCATCACTTCATTTTAATCGTAATCAGCATATCTCCACAAAGCTATTGTTGCGATAAGACCTAGAATACTCATCCCAAATAAACTGACAATGCTCCCAAAATTCAATAGTGCTTTTCCTGCAATACCACTTGCGAGTGCAGGAATCGCCCATGGAATATACTTCCCAAAGTTAAGAGCAGAACCAAGCTGAGAAAAAATAATAGTAAAAATGATAAATGCCAATGGAGACAAATAGCCCCGGCCTAAACAAGCAAAAAAAGCCACTGGAGTAGAGAGTATGATCGTAAGAGTAGTACAAAAACCAAAAGTAAGTATACCTTTGAAAATCACCATTAAGTTCCCACCATCAAGTCCAATCAAATTGGCAGCCAACAATCCTAATAAAAGTGCAAAAATTGATAGAATATAGCTCCATAGAGCGATAACGATAAACTTGGATAATACGATTGTATCTCTTTTTATCGGGAGTGCTAATAGGTCTATCATCGTTTTATCAGAATATTCTCTACCAAAAAAACCCAAGATGCTGTAAATCCAAAAATGAGCAATCCCCCAACAGAAATGACTTGTGATATGGTCATTAAGTATGACGACCAGTCTGTTATCCTCATCATTTCCATTTTTGCAGAAATCAAACCAAGATTTTTGAAATTCTCTGGATATTTCATCATAGTTGCAAACAACCCAACAATAAAAGGAACTAAACAGATAGAACAAGCAGTTACGATGGAAAGTTTTGATTTTATTAACTTTCTCCATTCAATTAAAATACAGGAACTAAGCTTTTTCATTCGAAACACCTCCATTATAGTCATTCAGTATTCTTAAGAAATAATGCTCTAAATCTTCTTTTTCAACAATCAGTGTTTTAGGTGGATAACCTGCATGAACCAGCAATGTAGCAACATCTTCCGGGCATTCCACAGATTTTGTATCAATTAGTTCTAAGAAATCGATATTATTTTCTGTGTCTGATTGAATGTTTACATGATAGCCATGGTTAGATAGCACTTCTTTCATGGCCTTATTATTAGAGCCACTTACTAGTAACTTCTTTTCTAAGTACCGCTCTAATTCTTTGCTTTCAACTTCTCTTATAAGTTTTCCCTCATGTATAATGACTATTCTAGTAGCAATCTTGGATATTTCCTCTAGATTATGACTTGAAATAAGAACAGTTGTACCTAGATTATTTGCCAATTCCTTTAACAGCTCTCTCACTTCAATAACTCCAAAAGGGTCTAATCCATTTGTTGGCTCATCAAGAATTAGGATTTTAGGTTTATGAATAATCGCTTTTGCAATTCCTAAACGCGCAACATTTCCTAAAGAAAGCTGCTTCTCCTGTTTATGTTCATATTGCTTTAGTTTTAATTTCTCAACTACCCAGTCAATATTATCTTTATTAACCCCTCTTAATTTACTAACGATTTCTAAATTTTCTCTCACAGTTAAGTCTGGATAAGAATAAGGCGTCTCAATAATATAACCTATTTCGTTTCGAAGTTCTAAATTATTCAGATCTAACTTTTTTCCTTGAATATAACACTCTCCTGATGTAGATTTTATCAATCCTAGCATCATTCTCATCGTCGTTGTTTTCCCTGCACCATTCAGTCCTAAAAAACCTACTATTTCACCACTTTTTATTGATAGATTCAAGTTGTTGACAACATTTTTTGTTCCATATCTTTTAGAAAGGTTTGCGGTTCTAATTGCTTCTTTCACCATTACCTATCCTCCTTAGTAATTTGCTCAACAATTCCTTGTATGACTAACTTCAATGTAGTATCAAATTGTTCTTCACCGATTTCCTCGATGTGTAATATAGTCATAGCAATCGTTCTAAATAAAGCAGAGACGATTTCTACCGATACATTTTCTCTAATATTGATTCGGGATACAATTTTTTTAACCATCCTATCATCTATCAGATGGTGATTTGTTATCGCCTCTTTTGGTAATTTTCTTACGAGTAATTCCATTTCATGATTTTTAAATATGGTATACATAAATGAATAGCGAAAAATCTTGATAAAAAAATCATAAAGTAACTGTACCAGACGATTTGTATCTATCTTGGCTTTCCATACCTAATTGTTCTGTCAGGCAATTCATAACATCTATTTGATATTCTTCTAAGACCGTAAAAAAATAACATTTCTTTTTGAGGAATAAAAATTATAAAAAAAGAACCTTTGGAAATATCTACCATTGCTGCCATCTGGTCAACTGTGGTTTTCTTAACCCCATATCTTTGAAGGCATTCTTTTGCAACTTTATGTAATTTCTTTCTAATTACTTCTTTTTCTTCAGCTAGTAAAAAGCAGTAGCCATAACTTCCTCCTGAAAAAAACTCTGTGACGTTTTTTTGGTTTTTACAGTCATAGCTTATCATATAAAACTAAAAAAATGTCAAAAGTCTTATATCTTTCTTTGTAAGAAAATATAAGACTTTTACATTTACACACACCATAATTCTATTCTTTTAGACCTAGTTATTTGATTTTCACGATTTAAAAAAATAAAGATACAGTACTGAAAGCTCCTATTATCTGGCTTTTCTCTCTGTATCCTTATTGTATATCAAGTTCCTTCTCTCAATTTTCTCAATCATGACCAAGAAAGGCGGGATTGTTAATCTGATTGATGGTCTTGTAGAGGGCAACAGTGAAGTCCTGCTGGGACAGCTGACTGACGAAGTCTAACACTGCATCTTTTTCAACTTCGCCACCTTCATGCCCATAGTAAATCATGATAGCTGCTCGGCCACCTTTTTCTAAGCCTCTACAGACCTTTTCCAAAGCTTCCAGCGTCGTATCTGGTCGAGTAATGACTGACTTGTCCGCAGAAGGTAGGTAGCCCAGATTAAAAATAGCAGCCTTAAAATGGTCTGTGTATTGGTCCAGCGTCTCATGCCCAGCTAAGATTAGCTGAGCATTGTCCAAGCCAGCTTCTGCCAAGCGCTGGCGGGTCTTTTCCACAGCCTGCTCCTGAATGTCAAAAGCATAGACTTGCTTGGCCAACTTAGCCAGAAAGAGGGTGTCATGCCCATTCCCCATGGTAGCATCCACCACGGTATCTTCCTTGGTCACGACTTCTGCCAAAAAGGCATGGGCCATCTGTAAGGGTCTTAACATACGAATCTCTGCTCCTTTGCTTTACAGCCTTGTTTGCTGCCACGGCGACGCATTTCTGTCTCAATGGCATTGAGAACTTCCCATTTATTGAGGCTCCACATGGGACCAATCAACATATCCCGCGGAGCATCACCTGTGATACGGTGGATGACGATATGCTCGGGGATAATCTCCAGTTGGTCGCAGACGATAGAGACATACTCCTCCTGACTGAGCAGCTGCAGTCGCCCCTCATGATAATCCCGCTGCATACGGGTATTAGTCATCAAGTGAAGTAGGTGGAGCTTAATCCCCTGAATGTCATTATCGGTCACACAGCGGCGGACATTCTCTAGCATCATGTCATGGGTCTCACCCGGCAGGCCGTTGATCAAGTGAGAGACAATCTCCGCCTTGGGAGCCAACTTACGGACTCGCTGGACCGTCTCCACATAGAGCTCATAAGAATGGGCACGATTAATCAAATCTGAAGTCTCCTCATAGGTAGTCTGAAGCCCCAGCTCTACAGTCACGTGCATGCGCTCAGACAGTTCAGCCAAGTAGGCAATGGTCTCATCAGGCAAACAGTCCGGCCGAGTCCCGATATTGAGTCCAACGACACCTGGCTCGTTAATAGCTTGCTCATAGCGCTCACGGATTACTTCAAGCTTCTCATGGGTATTGGTGAAGTTCTGGAAATAGACCAGATACTTGCGAACATCAGGCCACTTGCGGTGCATAAAGTCAATTTCCTTATAGAACTGCTCGCGAATGGGCGCATCAGGCGCCACAATGGCATCACCTGAGCCCGAAACGGTACAGAAAGTACAGCCTCCATGCGCTACCGTACCATCCCGATTGGGACAGTCAAAGCCCGCATCAATAGGCACCTTAAAAGTCTTCTCTCCAAAAAGTTTTCGATAATAATCATTCAAAGAATTGTAAGATTTCATACCTTTCATTCTACCACAAAAAGGGGCATAGAAACAAAAATTCCCTCTTTCACAAGGAAAGAAGGAAATCACAGCTCCCACAGATAACTCTTCAAATCCACACAGCCATTGGCCTTCAAGTCCACTCCCTCCGCCCAGAGCAAGTGTTCTGGTCCTCCCAGCCAGGTGCGAGGCGTCCCTGCCGCATTGACTACCCGGTGGCAAGGATGTTTGCCGCCATAAAGTTCCGACTGACTGAGAATCTTTCCCACCAAGCGGGCATTTTTTGGCCGACCAATCAAACGGGCAATCTGGCCATAAGTCGCCACGCTCCCAGAGGGAATGCTATCAACTAATGCCAAAACAGCATCAATGAGTTCTTGATTCAAAACGGAAATGACCCTCCTTCTTACAAAGTGGATCAGAAAGGCCAGAACACTATCCTTCGTTTTAGAAGCTATATTATAAAAGCCTCTTTCATTGATGATGTATTCATATCATTTCCGAGCAACTTCCATTCCACTTATAGATATAAAAGCTTTCTTACCCTCCAGTTCATGGCAAGATCGTTCCTAAGATAGAAGCAATCGAAACTTACTTCTACAGCTTTATTGATTAGCTAACCCTCTAAAAAAACTTCCAATAATGAAAGTTTAAGAGGTTATAAGTTTTTATAAATTCCATTCTACCACAAAAATCCAGCAGTGACTCGAAAAAAATCCCTTCTTCCATAAAGAAAAAAAGGGATATAATTATACTCAAATAATATATATAAAACAAAATATAATCAATCTACAGATTTTAATGCTTCTAACATGTTTATGTTTTTAAACAAAAAAATTTACTACAGAACCTAGAATAGATAAAATTAAATTATCTCTTTATAGACAATACAGCGTCTCTCTTATCTATTTTTGTAATTCATATTATTATTAGCGACAATCTCGCTGTCTCCTGATTTATATCGTTTAAAAGAATTACACATCTCTATATAGGTCATTTTTATGCCTCCATAATTTTTTTCTTAATTTAGTCATCATAAATTTTAGCCAAAAACATTATAATCACAAGTATCAAAAAAATCTGAAATAAAAATAAAGAGGACCACAGGCCAGTTATTCCAAACAAAATTGGTAAAAAAATAATGCTAAAAGGTATTTGAAAAAAATAATCTGTCTCAGAATAACTAAAAAAAGTAGATATCCGCGAGAAAGAAATATATTGAAAATAGTTAGTTCCAATATTGATGATTCCTTGTACAGGTAACGAAATCATAACAAGTCTTAAGGCTGTACTAGAAAACTTTATAAATTTCGGATCGCTTGAATTAAAAAGTGTAGCTATTTGCACTGCAAAAATTTGAATTACAAGGAACAAGCACAGAGAAAAAAATTGTGCTGATTATTAGTGAAATACTAAGTGATTGCTTTATTCTACTATAATTTTTTTGCACCATAATTAAAAACTAATTACAGGCTGAACTCCATTAGTAATAGCATTCATCAAAGAAATAATATAGCGATAGATTGAAGAGGTTATAGATAAAAGCAGCAATACCATAAGTACCTGCATAATCAAAAAGCAACCCTATTATATAATATCAGTAATATCACAGATATGACCGTTGTAAGAAAGAATGGCAACCCCATTGCAATAATTTTATTGATAAGCTTTTTATCAATAAATAATAAGCTCTTCAAATCTATTTTTAAATCGTTAGATTTTCCAGTGTACTCTCTGAATATCAAGATAAGTGCAGCAAGATTAGCCAGAACTGTAGATAAAGCTGATCCAAAAAAACCAGTATGAAATACAAGAATTAGAACTGCACCAGTCCCTGCATTCACAAGAAATGAAATAGCATTGATATGTAAAACTTCTTTAATCTTACCTTGAGCCCGCAAACAGTACAAAAGAGTGTGTGAGACAAAATATATAGGCGCTCCAATAAGAAATGTAAGGCAAAATTCTTTAACATAATGATACAGTTCTTGTGGTGCCCCAAAAATAATCAATAAACCTTCTAAGGAAAACCATAAAAGTATCGACTGTAGAATTGATAAAATTAAAGAAACTTGGATAGAGGAATCTAAAATTAATCGGGCATTTTTGTAATCCTTTTTGCCAAGTGAGATTGTCAACAAGGATGCTGTTCCTTCGCTTGCTAGAGCTGAAAAAGCATAGACCAAGGCATATATCATAAATGTATATGTATTAGCGGAATTCCCCTCAAGCCCTAAGGTCTGTCCAATGAATATGCCATCAACTAAATTATAAGACCCACTTACTATTGCTGTAACTAATGAGGGAATAATTAGTTGAACTAACAGTTTTTTTACAGATATATTTTCTAATTTATTCATGACTATGTCTCATTTGTTCAAAGCTCTTTCTATTCCTAAAAGATTTTTTTCCAGTCATATACTCTTTTTAGACAACATTTTCCATTTTGATAAAGAGCATAGACACAATATAAATTACATAATAACATTTTCATTATACTACTTCCAGTACCAAAAATTTACAAAAATGTAGCCAAAATATCTTGCTTTTTACAGAATAATCAAAAAGCAATTTAGAAAATTTTTACAAACTGTAATTTTTTTGTTAGTATTGAATCTAATTAATTATACTTAGACTAAAAATAATTTTTTTACTAATAACATTAGAAGTACTAGGCTACATATTGACTGACAAGGAGAATAACGGTAATGACCAAAGATACGCGAGAAAATATTATCACTGCTTTCTTTCGACTTTCTGAAAAAAATATCCTGATAAATCTAACTTTTTCTTTTTCTGAGATTGCAGAAGAAGCAGGCATAGCGAGACAAACAATCTATAAAAAAATCATTTCAACTCTCCTAACGAAATAATTGAAGCCATTCATCATGACATTGACGAACGAATAATGTCAAAAATGCTAGATTTTGTACCAGGTTCAAATGGATCCGATAATGCTCTTTTTTTATTGACTTCTTGCTTCTGAAATAATACCATTAATTTATGAGAATAGAATCTGGCTAAAATATCTTTATTCAACTGCAGCTGATCCTAATTGGGAACTTTTTTTAAAAAGAACCAATATAAGACTTGGATTAGCCAAAACATTCAACTGTCTAGTAAAAATGGGTTTATCTAAAGAGTTTACTGAAGAATTACTTGTTAATTATACTCTATCAATTATAAAGTCATGGATTACACAAGCAATTCAGAATCTCCTGAAGTCTTTTCTAAAAAAATTCAAATCACTTTTGCAATCTATCTATTCAAGATATTATTCAAAATGCTTAAAAACTTTGAAAAAAACACCAAATGAACTACTTAGCATGTTCATTTGGTGTTTTTCAATAATTCAATTATAACTCATTTTTTTAACGGCCAGTGTATGATAACTGTAAATCCAAAAACTAAGTTTGAATTCTAAAACTCAAGAATTATGCCATAAATGATTTTTTTCAACTCTGTAACTCTGTTCCTATTGATTATTTTTATCAAAGTAAACGCTATTTCTGTTTTTCCCTTGAAACGCCACTGAAAACGCAGCTTGTCATAAAAGGGAAATTCGATATTGAGAATGGCAAAGCCCATCAAAGCTCCTCCGATTACATCCGTCGGATAGTGCACGCCCAGATAAACTCTGGACGCCATAACAGTGAAGATATAGACCAGGAGCAAACCTTGTACCAAGCGCTTGATTTTTTGGTTTTGAATCCGTTGCTGAGCGATAATAATCAAGGTTCCAAGAACAATGGCTGTCGCCATGGAATGTCCGCTCGGGAAAGAATAACCGCCCTCTTCGACCAAATGCGGAATACTCGGCCGGCTTCTGTGGTAAACGAGTTTAATCAGCTTAATCAAAATCCCATGTAAGACCAGATTTCCCGCTAGCAAGGCAGCTTCCAGCTTCCATTTTTTATAAAGGAAAAACAGGACAAGAGCTGAAACCCAGATTATAATCCCCATCGGATCAATCATACTGGTCACTAGTTTGAAAAATGTCGTCAAAGCTGCAGGCAAGTCTCCCCGCAGCCAGGTCTGAATCGGGGTATCAAAGCTGGTCAGCTGCTCAGGATAAAATTTGACCATGTAGCCTAGCATAACGAAAAGTAAAAGGGCAAAAGAGCCCTTTGTTAGATAAGATTGTTTATTTTTCATAGCGTTTTAGAACGGGCTGTATGAGTTTGTAAATTAGCCAAAAGACAGCAGCCCAGATTACTCCTTCTAATAGGTTAAAAGGGACAATCATAGTCAGCAGATACTTGGAAAGACCAAATGCCTTATTAATATCAAAACCAGCAAACCTCGCATAGAGAGGCACAGCATAAATGACATTTAGAATGATCATAGTAATCGTTAGACCAAGTGTTGCTGCTAAGGAAGCCTTCACATAGCTAGATAAGCTCTTTCTTTTTTTCCACAAGAGGGAAAAAGCACAAACAAAGACAGCTACCGCTAGTATATTCATGGGTAGACCGATTAGAGTGCCTACGCCATTATTATTCAAAGCTAGCTTTAAGACAGAGCGAATCAAGAGCACTGCTAGAGAGCTTTTTAGATCCAAGACTACCAAAGCCAGTAAAATCGGAATAATTGAAAAATCCAACTTTAGAAACTCAGTTATCAAGGGAATCTCATAAAGCATGAGTAGAAATGAAAGTGCAGATAAAACTGCTACAATCGCCAACTTACGAGTATTTGTCATCACAGGTTCCTCCAATTTATAAAAATTAGAGAAGCCGGAAAGGCCACTGAAAAAAGCTTGTCAGCTAATGATTATTTAGTATAAGGCTCAGCCCTTAAATAAAGATTAAACGGCAAGTATGCTTCACTGCCTCTCGTCTTCTCCCATCCAGACTATACTGTCGGTTGTGGAATCTCACCACATCAGCTTGCGCTCGCGGACTTAATTGGCATTGAGAAAAAATTTTCCAATCCAAAAATTACCGCCGGTCAGGGAATCTCACCCTGCCCTGAAGACATCATTATCATAACAAAAAAAGCCTGCCAGAGCAAGCAATTTGATTGATGTAATCAAAAATGTTTCAACATTAGTGTTCTATCAATCAGGAAAATTAACTGCTTAGATACATTCATTCCGCTACTTCAGCTTGTCCGCTTCATACTCGTGTACCAAATCTAAGCCAGCAAAATTCTGCTGGCGCAGGGCTTCATAAACAATCATACAGACTGTGTTTGAAACATTGAGGCTGCGAACATGCTGATCATTCATGGGAATACGCAGTGCCTTCTCTGGATGACGACGCATAAATTCCTCTGGCAATCCCTTGTCCTCACGACCAAACATAAAATAGTGCGAACCTTCTGCTGCAAAATTTTCCTCAGAATAGACCTTCTCTGCAAACTTAGAAATCAGATAAAGACGGCCATCCATCTGCTCCATAAAATCGTCTAAACTCTCATAATAGGTGATGTCCAGCTTATCCCAATAGTCCAGCCCAGCCCGCTTCATCTTGCGATCATCAATGGGAAAACCCATGGGCTTGATGATGTGAAGCGGTGAATTAGTCGCGGCGCAAGTACGGGCAATATTGCCGGTATTCTGCGGAATCTGAGGCTCAAAAAGAACAATATGATTTTTCATAATAAGAATATTTTTCCTAGTATTTTTCTTTAGATAAAAAAATAGCCACACTGCCCGGAGTCAAGCTCAGCAAACAGCGTGGTTAAGGCTTCATTAACTTACATCACAACAGGTTTGAGGTAAACCAATGAAGGTACTCATTTAGTATAACACTTTCAGCCTACAAGTCAATAAAAAATGCTCAAAAAGTTGTACTTTTTTTAAAAATATCACAGGAAGATACCATTTTGGTAAAAAAATATTCGGAATTCTATAAATAAGCAAGCTATTCTGTATTTTATAGATGAAATTTAATTGAAAAGAGTATGATAGATACATACTTTGGAGGAATCTAAACTTATGAAAATTATTGTTGTCGGTGGCGGGAAGGTCGGGACGACCTCTGTCGCTCCTTAGTGGCTGAAAAATCATGATGTTATCCTGATTGAGCAGGATGAGGCTGTTCTCAACCAGATTACCAAGCGCTATGACATTATCGGTATTGCTGGCAATGGAGCCAACTTCAAAATCTTAGAACAAGCGGATGTTAGTCACTGTGACATCTTCATCTCTATGACTGAGCATGATGAAGTCAACATGGTCTCAGCTGTTCTGGCCAAACGAATGGGCGCTAAGGAAACCGTCGTTCGGGTGCGTAATCCTGAATATTCCAACCCTTACTTTAAGGAGAAGAACATTCTAGGCTTCTCGCTGGTGGTCAATCCTGAGCTCCTAACTGCTCGCTATATTGCCAATATCATTGATTTCCCTAATGCCCTGTCAGTAGAGCACTTTGCCAATGGCCGGGTGGCACTGATGGAGTTCAAACTCAAGGAAGACAGCAATCTCTGCCAGATGAGTATTTCCCAGTTCCGCAAGAAATTTGGAAATATCATTGTTTGTGCCATTGAGAGAAAAGGGCACTTGGAAATTCCTGATGGAGACTTCACTTTGGATGCCGGCGACAAAATCTATGTCACAGGTAACCGCCTGGACATCGTTCAATTCCATAATATGGTACGACCTAGAGTGGTTAAGAGCCTGATGATTATCGGGGCAGGCAAGATTGCTTATTACCTGCTCAATATTCTCAAGAATAGTAAAATCGAGCTCAAAGTCATTGAATCTAACCATGAACGGGCAACCTTTTTCAGTCAGGAATTTCCTGATCTCTATGTTATCCATGGAGATGGTACTGCCAAGGATATCCTACTGGAGGAACGCGCCAATAACTTTGATGCCATCGCTACCCTGACTGGTGTAGACGAAGAAAATATCATTACTTCTATGTTCCTTAATAATCTGGGTGTGCAGAAAAACATCACCAAGGTCAACCGGACTAGTTTGTTGGAAATCATTGATAACCAAGACTTTGCCAGCATCGTGACACCTAAAGGTATCGCCGTTGATACAGTTATGCACTTTATCCGCGGTCGCTACAATGCTCAGTTCTCTAACCTAGAAGCTCTGCACCATGTAGCCAACGGCCAAATCGAGACCCTGCAGTTCCAAATCAAGGAAGAAAACAAGATGACTGGTATTCCTCTGTCTCAGCTTCATCTGAAGAAAGATGTTCTGATTGCGGCCATTATCCGCCAAGGTAAAGCTATCTTTCCCTACAGGCGATGACAATCTGCAAGTTGGAGATAAAATTGTCGTGACCACTCTGCTGCAAAATATCACGCAGATTTACGATCTGTTAGCGAGGTAGGCCCCATGAATAGATCTATGATTCGCTACCTGCTGGCAAAATTACTGCTGATTGAGGCGGCTCTGCTGATTGTACCCATTATAGTCGCTCTAATCTACGGTGAACCTTTAAAGGTCTTTCTCTCTATCGGGGCAACCATGGCCATCCTGCTCGTTTTAGGTGGCATAGGCTCTTATTTCAAGCCCAAGGACCTGCATATCTACGCCAAGGAAGGTGTACTGATTGTAGCCCTTTGCTGGATTCTCTGGTCCTTCTTCGGAGCCCTGCCCTTTGTCTTCTCTGGTCAGATACCGGACATCATTGATGCCTTCTTTGAGGTCAGCTCCGGCTTTACAACCACGGGAGCAACTATTCTCAACGATGTCGGCGTTCTCTCTCATTCGCTGCTCTTCTGGCGCAGTTTTACTCACTTAATCGGAGGGATGGGAGTGCTGGTCTTTGCCCTAGCTATTATGGACAATGCTAAAAATGGTCACTTGGAGGTCATGAAAGCAGAAGTTCCGGGCCCAGTCTTTGGCAAGGTTGTGTCCAAGCTCAAGAGTACGGCCCAAATCCTCTATATCATCTATCTGGCTCTCTTTGCTATCTTTGCTCTGCTTTATTTCCTAGCGGGCATGCCCCTCTTTGACAGTCTGGTCATTGCCATGGGAACAGCTGGTACGGGCGGATTCACCGTATACAATGACGGTATCGCCCACTATAACAGCTCGCTGATTACTTATCTGGTCAGCTTTGGAGTTTTAGCTTTCGGGGTCAACTTCAACCTCTATTATTATCTGCTGATTCGTAAGTTTAAGGCCTGCTTTGGTGATGAAGAGCTTAGGGGCTATCTCTGGATTGTCTTTCTTTCCACAGCCTTGATTGCCTTTAATGTCTTCCACCTCTATCAAGGCTTTGCCAAGAGCGTGGAGATTTCCTTCTTCCAGGTAGCCAATGTCATCACAACAACTGGATTTGGCTATGGCGATACGGTCAAGTGGCCTCTCTTTTCTCAGGTCATCCTGCTCCTGCTCATGTGTATCGGGGGTTCGGCTGGATCAACCGCTGGGGGATTCAAGGTTATTCGGGGGATTATCATTTCCCGCATTGCCAAAAATCAAATCCTCTCTACCCTATCACCTAATCGGGTCCTAACCATGCATGTCAATGGTGCAGTCTTAGACAAGGATACCCAGCACAAGGTTCTCAAATATTTAGCAACCTATGTTTTGATCGTGCTGGCGCTGATTTTCATCGTCAGCCTGGATAACAACAATCTCATGACAGTTGTCAGTGGTGTCCTATCCTGCTTTAACAATATCGGTCCCTATGATTGGGACGACAGATAATTTTTCTATCTTTAGTCCTTTTTCTAAACTTCTGCTAGCCTTTGCTATGATTGGCGGTCGCTTGGAAATCTACCCGATTCTCCTGCTCTTCCTGCCTAAGACTTGGTCTAGAAGATAGGAAATATTCGGAAAATATAGATATATAAAAAGTCACACTAGATACTTATCTAGTGTGACTTTTTCTTAATTATTTCTTCTCAAACTGAAATGGTCTGGTACAGGATCCTCTCCCGGCTGAGACCAGGGATGACAGCGGAGAATCGCGCCAAGCCCATTAGGACACCTTTGGCTCCATGCTTCTGGATAGCTTCTATCATATAGTTAGAGCAGGTGGGCCGAAAGCGGCAAGATGGAGGGAAAGCAGGCGATATGAAGCGTTGATACAAGCGGACAGGAGCAATAAGCAGTTTCTTTATCATTTCTTGGTCTTGGTTACAGCCAGTGTATGCAGCTGGCTGACTTCTTTCTTGCTGAGTTTTCGATACTCACCAGGCTTAAGACCAGTTAAGTCCAAATGACCAAAGCGAGTCCGTGAAAGCTTATCCACTTGCAATCCGACCGCCTGGAACATCTTTTTGACCTGATGGTTACGGCCTTCGTGGATGGTCAGCTGAATGACCGAGCGATTTTTTGCCGGGTCAACCTTGATAATCTCATAAACCGCTGGCTTGGTTTTGCGCCCCTCTATCTCAATACCACGAGTTAGAGGACGAAGAACTTCTTTATTGGCCAATCCTTTAACACGAGCCACATAGACCTTATCAATCTCATTGCGGGGATGAATCATCTCGTCGGTAAAGTCCCCGTCATTGGTCAGAATGAGGATGCCAGAAGTATCCCAGTCCAAACGACCGACCGGATAAATCCGCTCCTTGACCTGAGGCAAGAGCTCCACGACCGTCTTACGACCCTTGTCATCACTAACAGAGGAAATGACTCCGCGCGGCTTATTGAGGAGGTAATAAACCTTCTCCTCATTGTAGATAGGTTGGCCTTCTACTTCCACACGGTCGCCAGACTTGACGTTTGTCGCCAGCTCACGTACCACTTGGCCGTTTATACTGACCTTCCCCTGCCTGATTAGCTCTTCTGCCTTACGGCGGCTGGCTATCCCAGCATGAGCGATGTATTTATTGATTCTCATCGATATCTGTCCTTTCAATAAAGAGCTGGCTTTCTTCAGCAACTAGCTCTGTTTCTTCGACAATCGGCAGCTCATCTAGGTGATTGATCCCATATAGTCTAAGAAATAATCCGTTGTCACATAGAGATTTGGCCGGCCAATGACTTCCTTTTTGCCATCCTCTCGAACCAGTTCAAAAGCCAAGAGCTTAGCCAAAGCACCGCTGGAATTAACCCCGCGAATGTCATCTATTTCTATCCTTGTAATCGGCTGCTTATAGGCAATGATAGACAAGGTCTCCAGCGCTGCTCGCGACAAACTTTGATTGATTGGAGCCCGTGAATAGGCCCGCAGAATCTCAGCAAACTCTGGTTTAGTGACCAGCTTGTATGTCTTTGAGGTTTCCAGTAGGGTCAGACTGGAGTCTGGATTGGCTTCATATTGCTCAGCCAACTTCTCCAAACTCTGAATAACCCCGGTCGGCGGCAAAGAAAGGATTTCTGCCAATTGATGAACCTTGAGTCCATCTTCTCCCGCCACAAAAAGCAGGGCTTCAATCTCTGCTAACTTACTCATTTCCTCTTCCTACTAAATAAATATTTCCAAAATTTTCTTCCTGAATGACTTGCACTTCCTGCACCTTGACCAATTCCAATGTCGCCAGAAAGAGAGTAATAACTTCATTCATGTCCTTGGTCTCTGCGAAAATCTCCTGCAGAGCCAGACGGTTCTTACCAGCACAGCGCTGACGCACCACATCCATCATGTCCTCAATCTTGTACTCGTCTCGCACAATGGTTGTGTGGCTCTTAGAAAACTCCTCTTGCTTCTTGGCGATAACTTTGGAAAAAGCCAAAAAAAGATCAATCGTTGACTTGTCATGTAGGAGCTCAGCGTCTTCATAAACCAGCTCCAGCTTGGGCTTAGAATAATAAAGAGCCCGGTCCTCGTGCTGGAGCGACATTTTCTCACCCAAGAGCTTGAACCTGCGGTATTCCTCGATCTGGCTCAAGAGGTCTTGCTCCAAATCATCTTCCAGCTCAGCATTATCCGCCACCTTAGGCAGGAGCTTGCGGCTCTTAATCAGCATGAGCTGGCTGGCCATGACCATGTACTCACCCGTCACTTCTAGTTTCATGGCCTGCAAGGTGGCCACATAAGCCAAATACTGCTCGATGACCTCCGTAATGGGCACATCATAAATATCCACCTGGTACTTAGATACGAGGTGGAGCAGCAGGTCAAGCGGGCCTTCAAAATCTTTTTAGTTTGATATCCATTTTTATCTGTATTTTTCTAGTGTAATCATGGTTTTCAAGCCCAAATCTTGGGCAATATCATAGAGGCCAATCCCCTTCTCCCGCTGACGCAAAATAAACTGCTCACGCAGGCTTTGGGCAGATAGACTGGCTTGTCCCTGCTCAATCAAGAAGGCCTCTAGCTGACGGAAGCCCCATTGACGAGAATAGGATTTGCCGTTTTTCTCAAATAAATACGTCCCCGTCAGATAGTCTTCTAACTCACCCGTCAGGCTCTCAGGAATCTTGATAACCCGCTTCTGACCGGCCTTTTCAATCTTCAAAACCTGAAAGTCCAGATTAACATCTGCCACTCTGACCTGCAGAATCTCGCTGGGCAGCAAGCCCATTTCCAAGATAAGAAGAGCCATCAGCCGCCCCCTGGGAACGCTTGATTCCTGCCAAAAAGCAGACAGGTCCAGCAGTTCATTTTCCTGCTCCTTCGATACGGATACCTTGGGCAGGACTAAGCGGTGAAACTCCTCAATGAGCTGCTGCTGATAAAGGAAGTAGAGAAATTGATTGACTGCTGAGAGCTTCCGCTTCTGAACAGCTGCCTTAAAATCCTTGATAGAGGCCTGGTAAATCCGCAGATTGGTCTCGGTAATCCGGCCATGTACTTCCTCGATAAACTGCTCCAAATCATAAGAATAGGCAATTTTAGAATTTTCTGAGATGTTTTTTTGATTTAAAAACGGTCTAATGTATTCTTTCATTTTTTGCGAATTTCGTACTGCTTGCTAAAGCCGTGCAACAAAGAATTGACAGCTTTCAAAATGGACTTTCTAGTAATAATTCCGTAAAAATGCTGATCCTCGCCCACAACCGGCAGGAATGACTCGTCGACCAGCTTATGAAGCACATCTGATACAGTATAATCTGGCCCAACTGTCAAATCGTCCATTTTGGTCATGTGGACGATATCTGTCATCATGAATTCCTCTTCTGGCAAATCATGGCGCATGCGATAGGACATGATGTCTGTCAGGAAATCGTGCCAACAAACTTTTTATCTGCTGTCACGACTGGTACACGTGAGTAGGTCATCTGGCTCAATAGTAGGATTGCATGGTCCACATTGTGGGTGTCAATCATAACCGCCAGATTTTCTCCAGGCGTCAAAAAAGTTTCTTCATGTTCCAGCAGATAGTCTTCAAATTCCTTAGCAATCATCGGCTAAACTCCTTGGACAAGCTTGGAAAAAGTTCATGATTTCGCGTATAGTAATCAACTTTAAAGCGGTCATCATCAATCTCTACCTTAGCGTAGAGGCGTTCGTTGATCAGGCCACGTGGCTGGCTGATGGAGCCCGGATTCAGAAAGAGCGTTTTGCCTTCCATTCGAGCATCTGGGATATGCAGGTGACCATAAAGGCAGATGTCTGCATTAATCTCTTGCGCCCACAAATCCAGCTTTTGAAAAGAAAAGTTAATATGGAAGAGATGCCCGTGGGTCTGGGCAATAATGGTCCCCGCCAAATCCGTCACCAAGCGTTCTGGATAGCCGTCGTAAAAGTCCATATTTCCTGCAACAACCTGAATCCCTTGCCATACCTCATCATCAGAAGGAAGCTCAGAGTCTCCGTTATGGAAAATCGCATCTACCTTTCCAATATAATGATTCCTAATTTCTTCTACAATAGCACGGTCGCCATGAGAATCACTCATGACTATAATGGTTTGCTTTGCCATGCTGGAAATACCTCCACTAATTTCTTAACTGCCTGAGCCCGATGGGATTGCGCATTTTTCTTCTATCGTTAGTTCGGCAGACGTTTTTCCTGTTTCTCCCACTAAAAACAAGGGATCATATCCAAAGCCATTTTCCCCTTTTGGCTCATGGGCAATGTAGCCCGGCCAATCCGCTTCAACTACCAGAGACTCCCTTTCAGGACTGGCCACCACTAGGGTCGTATGAAAACGGGCCGAGCGGTCCTTGATTTCAAAAACCATAGCCAACTCATGCAGGAGCTTGATGTTGTTTTCATCATCTGTCGCGCCTACTCCAGCGAAGCGAGCCGACCAGACTCCAGGCAAGCCACCTAAAACATCGACCTGCAGACCTGAATCGTCAGCTAGCACCATTTTACCGGTCAGCTTACTGATGGTCTCTGCCTTGAGCCGCGCATTTTCCTCAAAGGTGGTTCCCGTTTCTTCCACTTCTGGCAAATCAGGATAATCATTGAGATTTTCAACCTTATAGCCCAGCTTATCAAAGAGTTTGCGAAACTCTGCTGTCTTACCTTCGTTGCGAGTCGCAATCAAGATGGTATCTCCGACAGCCATCTCGGTCTCCTGCCCCTGACCAAAAAAGTCGGTCATCTTAACTCCATCCTTAGACAGGAAGAAGACCTTGCGCAGCAAGTCCTTTTCTGTAATCAGAATAGCCCCCTTATGACTGGTCGCCTTAAAATCCCGCTTCTGGCGGTCGTTAATCATATTGAGGACAAACTGGATATAGGACATGGGCGAGCCGTATTTGACCACAACTGTGGTAAAAGCGTTGTACTCTTCATCCAAATCTCGCTCAATCAGCTCGCTCAACTCTGCATCAATATGCTCCAAGAGCCTGTATGGGATGTCGTTGAAATGATAGCCAGCCTTGCGAAAGCGAGTCCATTCTCCGATATACCAATTGTTCTCGTCAATGTATTCATAAATTTTATTTGTCATAAGCTTACATGCTCCACATTCACTTTCAGGCCCAGCCAGCTTTCTGCAATCTCCGAAAAGCTTTTGGCATTGGCAGTTGTGTAAAATTGGTGATTGAGCTCCTGTTTTTCCCGACTGCGGTTGATTTCAAAGTAATTGAGCAGGACAGAAATATCCCGTACGCACTCTGCCCCGCTGTCAATCAGCTTCACATCCGGTCCCATCCTATTTTGAATGATAGGCCGGAGCAAGGGATAGTGGGTACAGCCCAAGACCAGGGTATCTACCCGACCAGCCAAAGGCTGCAGGGTTTCATAGACCACTTTTTGTAAGGCTGGAATGAGATTCATTGGACTCTACCAAGGTACAAACTTAGGGCAGGCCAAACTTTCCACCTTCATCTCCGGCGAGAGCGCTTCAATCTTCTGACGATAGATATCAGAAGAAACAGTCATTGGCGTTCCAATAACACCGATGCGGCCGCTGGCAGTTGACTTAATAGCCGCGCTAGCCCCCGGCAGAATCACGCCCAGTACTGGAATATCCAGCTTTTCCTTCACTTCTTCCCAGACCACAGCGGTCGCTGTATTGCAGAGCAATGACAATCATCTTAACATCCTTGGTCAGGAGGAAGTTAACCAATTGCCAGGTATAAGCGCGAATCTGCTCAGCAGGCCTAGGACCGTAAGGAGCCCGCGCCGAATCTCCGATATAAATGACCTCTTCGTGGGGGAGCTGCCGCATGAGCTCACGGACTACAGTCAAACCGCCCACTCCTGAGTCTAAAAAACCGATTGGTCGATTATCCATAAGGTCTTCTTTCTAAAACAAGGGACTGGAAGCCGATTCCAAATCCCCATTTTTTTATAGATTTTCTCTACTGGCATTAACAGCCAGCCACTAGAAAATTATTTTTTCTTTTTGCTCTTAGCAAGCGCAGCTTTCTGCTGGCTGATAATTTGACGATAAACTTGCTGTACTTTCGCTTCATTTGGCCGTTGGCCGCTAGCGCTAAGCAAGGTCCGAACCGCTTCTACATTCAGACGCGGATTTTCTGCAAATTCCTTCTCCACTTGACGACGAAGCAGATACATACCCAAAATCACGCCTCCAGCAAATGCTGCCATAATCAAGAAAATTGCTAAAACTAAATTCATATCGAGAACTCCTCTATTTCCATTTTTACATTGCTCTTCATTATATCAAATTTTCTCTATTTTTCAAAATCAAAGCCATACAGTGTCGCAAAATAATCTTCTGGTTTTTCTGCCCGACGAATCATGCGAACATTGCCATCTTGCTCCAAGAGAATTTCGCTGGAGCGGAGCTTGGCATTGTATTGATACCCCATAGAGAAACCATGAGCACCCGTATCGTGAATCACCAGTGTATCGCCAATTTGGCTGACGGGCAGCGGGCGATTTATGGCGAATTTATCGTTATTCTCACAGAGGCTACCGACAACATCCACAATCTCTGTCTCACCCATAGGTCGATCCATATTAGTAATGTGGTGATAAGAACCGTACATGGCAGGACGTAGCAGATTGACCGCAGAGGCGTCCACCCCCAGATAGGTTCGGTAGGTCTGCTTCTTATGGGTAACCTTGGTGACCAGCAGGCCATAAGGCGCCAGCATGAAGCGACCCAGCTCCGTATAAATCTTGACCTGTCCTAGGCCAGCTGGAGTTAGAATAGCTTCATAGGCCTGACGAACTCCTTGACCTATGACCGCAATGTCATTTTCCTCACCTTCAGGCTGATAATTAATGCCGACACCGCCAGATAGATTGATAAAGTCCAACTCAACTCCTGTCTCAGCCACCACTTCTACAGCCAGCTCAAAAAGCTGACGGGCCAGTTCAGGATAGTAGTCATTGCTGACAGTATTTGAGGCCAAGAAGGCATGAATCCCAAATTTCTCAGCTCCCAACTCCTTGAGCTCTTTGAAAGCTTGAATCAGCTGGTCCTTGGTCATACCAAACTTGGCTTCTTCTGGATTATCCATGATGCTGGTTCCCAGCTCAAAGACACCACCAGGGTTGTAACGGCAGGAAATAATCTTTGGAATACCCGCGGCTTCCTTTAGAAAAGCCACATCTTCATAGGCATCCAGATTGATAGTCGCTCCCAAGTCACGCGCAAACTGAAATTCCTCAGCTGGTGTGTTATTGGACGAAAACATGATATCCTGTCCAGCAAAGCCCAGCTTTTGGCTCATGAGCAGCTCAACATAGCTGGCACAATCCACCCCACAGCCTTCTTCTTTGAGGATTTTTAAAATAGCAGGATTGGGAGTGGCCTTGACGGCAAAATATTCTTTAAAACCTGGATTCCAAGAAAAGGCCTCATGCAGGGCACGCGCTCTTTCCCGAATTCCCTTCTCATCATAAAGATGGAAAGGTGTTGGAAACTGCGCCGTAATCTCCGCTAGCTTTTCACGACTGACAAAAGGAGTTTTCATACTATTCTCGCTTTCTATTTGCTGGCTTTATTATACCATAAATCCATAGGAGAAACAAAAAGCACTGGGGCAAGCGCCCAATGCTTTAGTCTTATTTAGCTGAGTTATTTTGTTTCTTCCAAAAATACGCAACAAGCTGAGGAAGAGATTAATGAAGTCCAGATATAGATGCAGAGCCAGCGAAATTGCCCAGCCATTCCCTGGATTGCCATTGGTCTGCTCATAGACATAGCGGATTTTCTGATTGTCCCAAGCGATGAGTCCTGAGAAAATAAGGACACCAACAATACTGACAATAAAGTCCAAGCCACTGCTTCTCAAGAAGATATTAAGGACGCTAGCAGCGATAATACCAATCAAACCGGCCATACAAGCTCTGCCCATTCCAGAAAAGATCCTTCTTGATCGCGCTTGCCGATGAAGCCCATAGCAAAGAACATAACGGTCGTTGTCAGAAAAGCTAAGAGAACCTCTGACTGAAGATACAGCGCCATGATAATACTTAAGGTAAAACCATTGATGGCTGAATATGCTAAAAACATAGGCAACGCCGCTGGGCTATTGCTCCGAGCAGTTCCAGATGCTACCAACACAAGGATAAACTCAACTGCAATAGCTGCATAATAGATCCAGACAGATCTTGTCAAAATAGTATAAATAGCATCTTGAAAGACAAATAGCATCAAGAGACACGATTGCTGAGATTCCAATACCGACACCAACGATAGAATAAATCTTTGCATAGAAAAGAATTAATATCTGATTGATCTTGAATAATAGAATGATTCATAGTTACTCCTTTTATAATAAAACATTTACGGTTTCAGCATCTTTCGATGAAAGAGCTTGCGATTACTGCCCTTGCGTCTCCAAGGTGCCGTCGCTTCTTTGACGGCCCAATACTTGTCCACCATCGTCACAACGAATGATTCTTTGTAGCGAGGTGGTGCCAAGGTCAGGCCCCACATATGCTTGACGATAATGTCCTCTTTGACTTTATTAAGCTTAGTAATCTTACGAGCATTGCGAACTGCCAGCCTCGGATGAACCCAAGCATGACTCTTCTTAAACTTGGTCACACGCCAATCATAGTAGAATAAGTCATGAAGCAGGGCACCGCGTGCCGTGCTGCGAGCATTCCAGCCAAATTTTTTGGCAATTCTGTAACTAGTATAACTTACATTGATGGAATGTTCAAGTCTATTAGAATGAATATGATGGGGAATTTCTTTCAGACGCTGCACACTAGGCTTTTCAATCAAGTGCCCAACATAGGCCATAAATTCCTCGTCCTTTTTGTAAGGCATAGAATCACCTCCCTTGCCAACTATTATATCTCTTTTTCTGATTTTTAGCTTAAATGAAAGATTAAAATACCAGCAGCGACAGCAACATTAAGACTTTCTGCCTGCCCCTTCATGGAAATATGGACCAGAATATCAGCTGCTGCCGTCATTTCTGGACTAATTCCCTGACCTTCATTGCCCATGATTAGGGCAAAGCTCTCTTTGCTGTCCACCTTTCTGTAATCGATAGATATTGACGACAAGGTCGACGCTAGAATTGGCAGGCGGGAAGAACGAGCCAGCCTAATAAAATCAGCTGTATCCATCCGATAAACTGGCAGATGAAAATGGCTCCCCTGCATAGAGCGCAGCGTTTTTAGGTTATAGATATCTGCTGACGCGCTAGAGATGAAGACTCCATCAAAGCCAGCTGCATCAGCTGTCCGAATGATGGTACCGACATTACCTGGATCCTGAACGTCCTCCAAGAAAAGATAACGTCCGCTTAACTCCGCAGGTATCTCTTCCCTTTCGAAAGCCACTTCCGCGACAATCCCCTGTGGCGTCTTACTATCAGCTAAATCTGCTAAAATCTCTGGACTGACAAAGATTACCTGAGAAAAATCAGCTAATCGCTCTGCGTATTCTGCTAAAGCAAAAATCCTAATCAGCTCTGCCCCACTGCTGACAGCTTCCTCAAATAAATGCCAGCCCTCGATCAAATAAGAATCCTTGCGGTATTTTTTGTGATGAAGTTTTTTAGCTTTTTTTACCACATTATTGGCTTTTGAGGTTATAATATTCATAAGAACATTATACCACAATTTAGCAGACTTGCACTCATACTGAGGGCTTAAATCCCCTCGGTCCGCTCACTAAAGGAGGATGCCATGCAGAAAGTAAAAATGATAGCCCAAGGACGAGTACAAGGGGTTGGATTCCGCTGGGGAGTTTATTCTCTAGCGCTGGAAATCGGAGGTATTACCGGCCGGGTCTGGAACAATGATGACGGTACTGTTGGCATTCTGGCTCAGGCTGATGACCCAGCTCTGATGGCCAAATTTATCCAGGAAATCCGCAAGGGACCGACACCTTTTTCTAAGGTCAGCTATTTGGATGTGACCATGGCTAATTTCGACTCCTATCCTGACTTTAAAATTTCAAATTAGGTCTGCAGAACTATTGTATATTTTGCAAAAAAACAGTAGAATAGATAGGTATTATTTTTAGAAACAAAGGATATGAACTCGTGAAACATTTCAAACGCTTTTTATTCTCCGGCATGGGACTGGCTGCGCTTCTTTTCCTGTCTGGCTGTGTGGGCCGCGACAAGGCCGGTAATCCTTCTGGTCTGATCTGGGATGTAATTGGTCAGCCTATGGCGGATGGTATCCAATTTTTCGCCAAGAATTCAGGCTTGGGTTATGGTCTGGCGATTATTATCGTTACGCTCATCGTGCGGATTATCATTCTGCCGCTGGGAATCTATCAGTCTTGGAAGGCAACGCTTCAGTCTGAAAAGATGAACTACTTTAAGCCGATTTTTGCCCCAATCCAAGAGCGGATCAAAAATGCTGAAACTCAGGAAGAGAAAATGCAGGCTCAGCAAGAACTGATGGCTGCTCAAAAAGAGAATGGACTCAGCATGTTTGTCGGTATAGGCTGTCTGCCTCTGCTTATCCAAATGCCTTTCTTCTCAGCCCTCTTCTTTGCCGCTCAGTATACTCAAGGAGTTGCAGGCAGTTCCTTCCTCTGGATTAAAGACCTGGCCAAAAGCGACTTGGCTTTGACTGCCATTGTCGGTATCCTCTACTATATCCAGTCGGTGCTCTCTCTGCATGGTATTGAAGATGAAACTCAAAGAAACAGCATGAAACAGGCTTCTTATATGAGCCCTATCATGATTGTTGGTTTCTCTTTCTTCTCCCCTGCCGCAGTCACTCTCTACTGGGTAGTTGGTGGATTTATCCAAATTATCCAGCAATTTATCATCAACTATATCATCCGACCTCGCTTGAGAAAACAGGTAGCAGAGGAATTTGAAAAATCCTCCTAAAAGGCTTGAAAAAGCGAGTCGGGCTAAAATGTCACTCAAAAGCTCAGCCGGCTATTGAGCAAAAGAACAAAAAGAAAAAGAACCGTAATGCTGGTAAGCAACGGTCAAGATAAAGAAAAATTCTTCTAGCAAATACTAGAAGAATTTTTTTAATCTCGAGTAAGAATCAGCGTAACCGATACAAAAAACTCAGCAAACAAAGCAATAACTGATTAACGAGGTGACGCTATCATAGTAAAACGGTAAAGCCAATCAAGCCTTTCTTATATGAAACCCAAATCCTGCCCTTAAAAATCCGCACCAGACTTTCTGCCATGGATAGGCCAATCCCGTAGCCAGGCTGCTTCTGATTGTGCGATTCATCTTCGCGATAGAAACGATCAAAGAAACGACTGTAATCAACATTCTTACCATCCGCATAGCTATTGGCTACAGTCAGACGGGCTCGTTTCCCGCGCTTAGCTTTGGTCAGGGTGACAAAAATTTGCCCATCTTCGTCACAATACTTGCAGGCATTGTCAATCAGGATACTAACCAATTCATAGAGTTCATCTTCAGTTGCCTTGACATGGATGTCTTCCTGCAGCTTGATCTCGTACTTCTTGCCTGCCTTCTCGATGACAGACTTGAAGTTTCCTGCTACTTTTTTAACAACTTCTGAAAAATTCACATCTACCAAAGTAACATCTGGCTGCTCTTCCAGACGGGCCAGAACGACCATTTGATTGATTAGATTACTGAGACGCTTGACCTGGTCCTTGGTGCTTTCTGTCCATTCATTTTCGCCAGTCATCAGCTCTTGCAGCTCCGTATTGGCTGAGATGATGGCCAATGGCGTCTTCAATTCATGCCCCGCATTAGTGATGAAACGTTTTTGGTTTTCATAGTTTTTGATATAGGGACGGATGGCAAAGTTGGAAAATCCAGACACGACCAAGACAAAGAAAATAAAGCTATAGAAGCACAACTGGATAGACAGCCAGAAAAAGTCATTGCGGCTTTCGAGATAATTGGTCGAATCTAAGACCACCAGTAAATAGCGCTTGGTCTTGGAATCCTGCGTTATCTGGTAAGAATAAAATTGACTGCCTACCTTAAAAACTCCACTGCTGCGGCTGTTCTTAATCACTTTATTAGCGTAGCTAAGCGCCTGCTCCTTAGATAGATTGGAAAGATGGTCTAAGTTGGTGGAGTAAAGTGTTTTGTCTTCGTTATAGACCACGCTGAAATAGCGGTATTGGTAAATCGTGTCAATGGTGATACGGTCGTTTTGCAAGCTCTCTGCTGTTTCTTCTACGCTGGGAAAATCTCCATTATTGGCAGATAGAATATTGAGAACGGCTTGGATTTCTCCGTTGGTCTGCAGAAAGCGAACGGAGTTTAAGACAGCAATCATGGTCAGCAAAATACAGACAATAGCCGCCGAAGCCAGCAGAATGAACCGAATTTTTAAGCTTCCGAAACATAGCTATCTCCTTCCAGCGGCACCAGAGTGAAACTACCGCCTTCCTCACCCAAGATAGCAAGATCAGCATGAATAGCCTTCAGCTTCTGACGCAAATAGGAAATATAAATCCAGACGAAGCCTTCGTCCAAATCCTCATCCTCGTCATTAGCCCAAACATGACGGAAGATTTCCTGAGTAGAAAGACTCTTCTGGGCATTAAGCATGAGAAATTCCATCATTTTAGATTCCTTACCGGCTAGGCGGATAGAATTGGAGCTAATGAGCTCATGCTCTCCGACATTGAGGCTGGTTTGGCCAATCTGCAGCAAATTGAGGGGTGAACGTCGCTACCGTCTGGACATAGAGCGCAGGCGAGCCAGAAGCTCTTTTCAGAAGAAGGGCTTAGTCAGATAATCATCTGCACCGGCATCCAGCCCTGTGACCTTGTCATCCACCTCTGACATAGCTGTCAGCATGATGACGTGGGTCGTATTGCCGGTTTGGCGGATTTCTTTCAATGCTTCAATGCCTGTCTTGACCGGCATCATGATATCCAGAATCATCAAATCATAGGCATTTTCCTTGGCCAAGTCCACAGCTTCTTGCCCATCAAAAGGCTGTATCAACCTGATAGCCTTCATGGGTCATCGCTGTTTCAAGACGCGGGACAGCTGCTGCTCATCTTCAGCTAATAAAATCTTCATCATCTCACTCACTTTCTCGAATCAAATTGCGGATGGTCTGCATGGTCACATCACAAGAAGCCAACTCATCTGCACAGCGTTTCAGCTCGCGGACAATCCGCTTGCTGTCTTTAATCTCATGCTTGTACTTCATCTGATGCTCTAAGCTGGCCCAAGAGTCCATAGCAATGGTCCGAAGCTGGATTTCTACAAAATAGCGGCCGGGGTTTTGACCATGGCAGTCCTCATAAGGAGTCTCCACCTCTAATATCAAGTGGTAGGAGCGATACCCATTAGGCTTGGCAGCTCGGATATAGTCCTTTTCCAGAATAATCTCACAGCCCTCCAGCTGACGAAGCGCCTCAATAGTCTGATAGATGTCCTCAATAAAACCGCAAACAATCCGAATCCCAATCGCATCACGAATTTCTTTCAGGGCAGACTCTGGCACCCTAGGCAGATTCTTGCGTTGACATTTCTCTTCCATACTGGCTGCCTGCTTGATCCGTGCATTAAAATGCTCAAAAAGCTTCTGCCCTGTTTCCTGCTTGACTCGATCATTTGCCTCTTGAATACGCTGACTAAGATCCTCTAAAATCTTGGGCAGGTAGGCCCCATATTTCCCATAAATATCTTGCTCTTGCATACAGTTCTCCTACTTTTCTAGCTTATTCTCATTATAGCATAAGCATCTGCCTTTTCTCTATTTTTTCCCTGCTCTTCTTATCTAGCCTACACTCTCTGTCTTAAAAGAAACGAAAAAAGAACCAGTCTTCTAGCCAGTTCCTTTTGGTATTTATTAAACGGTTTTTTCAACCTTGAGAATTTTAACATCGTAGCTGCCAACTGGTGTTTCGACTGTTGCAGTATCGCCTGCTTTTCTTGCCAGTAGAGCTTGACCAATCAGGGCTTTCATTGGATACCTTGCCTGCAAAGCATCTGCACCAGCAGAACCAACAATAATGTAGACTTCCTCTTCGCTTTCGCCTACTTCTTGAATGGTAACTGTTTTGCCGATAGCTACCTCGTCCTTGGCTACAGCATCACTGTTTACAATCTCAGCGTAGCGGATCTTGGTTTCCAGACTAGAAATCTGTCCTTCCACAAAAGCCTGTTCGTCCTTTGCAGCTTCGTATTCACTGTTTTCTGACAAATCGCCATATGAGCGGGCAATCTTAATACGTTCTACCACTTCTGGACGACGCACCAATTTCAATTCTTCTAATTCTTTTTCTAGTTTTTCCTTTTCCTCTAGGGTCATAGGATAAGTTTTTTCAGCCATTTTTTCTCTTTTCTTTTATTTTATTTTAAAACTAAAACAAGAGGCTGAGACAAGTCTGTATCAGTCCCTTTTTTATATAGCAGGACTGAGAAAGCTAGAACTAAATGCACTAGCTTTCTCTTATCTGCAATGATAGCAGTCTAATTAGAACTGCTGCTGGATTGAGTGAGCTTGCTGTTGACATGCTCCTCAACATTTTTAGCGTGTTCCTCATAAGTATTAGCGAAGTAAACAGCGCCTGTTTCAACATTTGCCACAAAGTAGAGGTAGTCCGTCTTACTTGGGTTAATGGTAGCTTCCAGAGCTGATAGGCTCGGACTATCAACTGGTCCAGGCATAAGCCCTTCTTTTTTATAGACATTGAAAGGCGAGTCGATATTGGTATCAATCTCAGCGTCCTCTTTCAGAGTCGTTTTCTTTCCTAGCTTGCCTTGAGCATAAAGGATAGCGATATTACTCTGAAGCGGCATCGCTTGATTGAGACGGTTGTAAAAGACGCTGGCAATATCTTTACGGTCCTGGTCTGTTGAACCTTCTTTTTCCACCAGAGAAGCAAGTGTCAGAACTTCATTAACCGTTAGGTTCTTCGCTTCGATAGTAGAGTAGTAAGAAGACAGATTGGTATTCATTGCGCCCAACATCTGGTCAATCAAGCTTTCCAGATCCGCATCCTCACCATAGTTATAAGTGGCAGGGAAGAGGTAACCTTCTAAGCGGTACTTGACTCCACTGTCCTTGCTTGGCAATGTCCCCAGTAGCTGTGGATATTTAGCCGCCATCTTGGAAATGAAAGCTTCATCCTGCGCCTTAGCTAGGAAATCGTCCTTACTAAAAGGTGTCTTACTAGTCTTCTTAGAAGTTGCAGCTGCATTAACCGTCACAGCCTCTGCAATCTGCTCCAGTGTATATCCTTCAGGAATAGTAACCTTACCAACAACTGGTGGTTGCGGTGTATCTGTTCCACCTTCCTGAAGCTGCCGAGCAATGGTATCTAGGTCCATACTCTTCTGGAGATTGTAATAGCCAGACTGGTAATTGTTAAAAGCTTTTAATCTTGGAATACAGACTAAAAAAACTTGGGCATTTTTAATCAGCCCCTTTTTCTCGAAATTTCCCCAATCTGTTTTAGAGCTAGAGCCTTCTGGCACTTCAACCGTCACATACTCTGTTGCGTTTGCATCAACAGGTTTTAAGAGCTGAAGATACATAAGTATAGCCGACAACTCCTGTGACCACAAGTCCCAGCAGGACAATCAGCAGAACCGTTGTCATAATCCTGCGGGCTAAGGTGTTTTGACGTTTTTTCTTGACCGTGTTGTTGGCCCGATTAGCCCGAGATAGGACCTCATTGGGCTTCTTATCTTCCTCATCCACTCGGCCATAGACCTGAGGGTGAGCCTTTTCATTCTCTGCAACCTTGTAGAAACATCTACCGAAAGCCGGTCTAGCTTCAAAGTCCTCCGCAGCTGCTGTTTCTTTTGCAGAAGCAGAGTCCGCTTCTGACTGGCTAGTTGAAGAGGGAGTTTGTTCTTCCTTTTCTCCAGCTAAGTCTTTCAAAATCTGCTCTTTAAAGCTCAGATTCTTCTCTTTGTCTTGTGATTTTTCAGTCAAAAATTTGACCTCCTTCATCATAATCCCTAACATTATATCTTAAAAGTCAGATAAATGCAATAAGAGTAGGATTTTTCTAGCTTATTATTGGTTTTTACAGTTTGAGACTAGGATTTTTCCCAGACCATATCAAACCAAGTGGCACCTGCGTAAGTTGATTGTGACAAACCTTCATTTTACAAAAGGCATGCTTCTCGTAGTAAGCGGTGAGATAGTCGTGGCAGGTCAGATTGATGCCGTGGCGTTCATCTGCTATAGCAATCTCTTTCATAGCTTCCAATAGCTTGCGACCGGCCCCCATCCCTGAGCATCTTTCGAGATAGAAAGGCTGGTCAGAGAGATAAAAGCCGCCGTCCAGATGACTATAATCTTCAATCTCCTCTGTAAAAGGAAATGTCCTTTAAATAACGTTCTGGACGGACAGGTCCTCAGATAGCCCAAAAATCTTATCGTCCTTTTCTGCCACCAAAAAAAGTTGAAGATAGGGGTTTGGATATGAGCTACTGAGACTTTCGCGGCTAACAGCCTCTTCTGGACTGAAATTTTTCCAATTCGATAGCATAAATGGCATCTAAGTCAGCCATTTGAGCTTGACGGATAATCATCTCTTCTCCTTAAAATTGGGATTTTCCCACACCATATCAGACAAAGCAGCCCCACCATGAGTTGAGTCAGAAATCCCTTCGTGGACGAAACCATTCATCTCATAATAAGGTATCAGCTCATCATGACAGGTAAGGCTAATGCCCTTTCGATTTTGCTGAACAGCTATCTCCTTGAGAGCTGCAAGCAACAAGGTTCCGACCCCCTGCCTCTGAAAATCTGGATGGACGGACAGACTTTGGACAGCAATGAAGCCACCTTCTGGAGGATTAGCACCCACCTTGCTAAAGAGATCATCTGTCAAATATCGCGCCTGAACAGCTGGTCCAACAATATAGCCCGCCAGCTGACCATGCAGCTCTGCTAGCAAAAAAGTATCAGCAATCTGCTCAATCCGCTCTTTGAGAACTTCTGCACCGGCCGCTTCTGCTGCTGGAAAATTCAGCTGCTCAATTGCAAGAATTTCTACCCAGTCGCTCAAGTCGGCCTGTCTGATTCGAATCGGTGCTTCCATCAAGTCTCCTCCTACTGAACGTTGCTGGTAAGATTGGACAGGAGACGTTCAAAGGAATATTCATAGGTCTGGATGTCACCAGCTCCCATAAAGACATAAACGGCATTATCGTGGTCAAGAAGCGGAGAAACATTATCCACATCAATAACCTTGGCCCGCTTCACAATCTTTTCAGCCAGATCTTCGACCTTAACATCGCCATTGTCCACCTCACGCGCAGATCCGTAAATCTGAGCTAAATAAACTGAGTCAGCCTGATTGAGGGCTTCCGCAAATTCGTCCAAGAGAGCAATGGTTCGAGTGAAGGTATGCGGCTGAAAGATTGCCACGATTTCCTTGCTTGGATACTTCTGACGAGCTGCATCAAGAGTTGCGATAATTTCCGTCGGATGGTGAGCAAAGTCATCAATGATAACTGTTTCATTAACAATCTTTTCAGTAAAACGGCGCTTAACTCCGCCAAAAGTCTTGAGATGTTCCCGAACTAAATCCAAATCAAGACCTGCAGTATACAAGAGGCCGATTACTGCTGTCGCATTCATAATGTTGTGGCGGCCAAAGCTTGGAATTTGGAACTCACCCAGCTCTTGCCCGCGGAAAGAAACTTTGAAGCCTGAACCACTGGTAGAACGCAAGAGGTCGTGAGCAACAAAGTCATTGCCCTCTTCCTTGAAGCCATAGTAGTAAATCGGAGCCTTGGAAGTAATCCGACGTAGCTGCTCATCTTCTCCATAGATGAAGAGTCCTTTGGTAATCTGCTTGGCATAGTCATTGAAAGCGTTAAAGACATCTTCCAGGCTCGTGAAATAATCCGGATGGTCAAAGTCGATATTGGTAATGATCGAATATTCCGGATGATAAGGCATAAAATGACGCTCGTACTCGTCTGACTCAAAGACAAAATACTTGGCATTGGCAGAACCACGGCCTGTACCGTCACCAATCAGATAACTAGTATCCGTGATATTGGAGAGAACATGGGAGAGAATACCCGTTGTAGAGGTCTTCCCGTGGGCACCAGCCACTCCCAAGCTGACAAAGTCACGCATGAAGCTGCCTAAAAACTCATGGTAGCGTTATAGCTGATGCCGTTTGCGTCTGCATAGGCAATTTCTACATTGTTATCTGGACGAAGGCATTGCCGGCAATAATTTCGAAGTCTGGCTGGATATTCTTTTTCATCAAAAAGGCAGAATGGAAATGCCAGCCTGCTCCAAACCGCGCTGAGTGAAATAATATTTATCAACGTCACTGCCCTGAACCTTATGGCCCATCTGATGCAGCATCAAAGCCAAAGCGCTCATACCAGAGCCCTTAATCCCGATAAAATGATAGGTTTTCGTCATGATTACTCCTTAAGATATAAGGCCATGAAAGCAAGTCTAAAGAGGAAAATCTCCGCAGACCCTCATCAGCCCGCAGGGATTTTCTTTCTTTACAAGCTTTTAGGCACCACCAAAACACCAAAGAAGCCGGACCAATCAGTAAGTCCCAGCTTCTAGCATCGGTCTTTTTCAACCGATGACGGATGTTATACGCAGATAGATTTTACATTTACATAATTAAACAGCAATTTCCATATAAACATCAGAAAACTGCAGGCAGAAAAGACTAGAGCAAGCCAACTTTATTCGCTGTCCAAGCCTGTCAAGTTCAGCTCCTGAGCCTTGGAATGCTTCAACTGCTCCTCCTTAGCCCTATCCTGATTATAGATCTGACTGGTTTTTAAAAAATCATAATTGTTCTTCTTAGGCTTTTCTTCCGGCTCCTGCGGCTGAGGGCTATACTCAGGCTGAATATCCGCCAAAATATAGTTTTCCTGCTGAAGCCTGTCGCCAAACTTCGTAAATTCGCCCGATGTATTCTTTTGAAAAGGGGCTGTTGGCTTCGGTCTTTCCGCATTAGAAGCTGTCGGAAGCTTTCTGCTGCGGACCTTAGTCGGAAGGTCGCTGGTCAGATAAGACGCTGAACGCTTTTTTTTCAAATCTGCCCTGAGCTTCCTCGCGTGCCTGCTCAGCATAACGAATGGCCGGATCTTTCTTATCAATCGGCTTTTTAAAATCCTTGAAAGCAGACTGCTTTTGCAGTGGTCTTCTGATAGCCTGACTGGCAGCTATGGGAGCATGCCTGTTGGAGTCCACAATCGGCATCCATTCCAAATAATTACGGTCAGTATAGTCTCCGGTAATGTTGCTAATGAGATCCAGTTCATCATAAAGATTCATATGCGGCATTTCCGTCAGCATGATTTCATCATCTGACACCAGAGGAAATTGTTTATCAGTCATATCTTTTTCCTTTCAACCCTTCATTATTATAAACTATTCAGGCTATTTTTCAAGCTATTCTGCTGAAATTCCTAGAATTTCTCGAATTTCCTCTACAGAGAGACTGGATTTGGCTTCTGCTCCGTCCAGAATAGTCGAAACTAGGTTGCGCTTACTCTCCTGCAGCTCCTGTATCTTCTCCTCAATCGTCCCCCGTGTAATCATCCGATAGACTTCGACATTGCGCTCCTGACCGATACGGTGGGCACGGCCGATGGCTTGAGCCTCAACCGCTGGATTCCACCAGAGGTCGACTAGGATGACTGTGTCTGCACCGGTCAGGTTGAGACCGACACCGCCAGCCTTAAGGGAGATTAGAAAGGCTGAACGCTGGCCGTCATTGAAGGCTGTTGTCATGTCCTGACGCTCCTTGGCCGGAGTAGAGCCTGTAATCTTAAAGGACTCCATGCCTAGCTTGTCTAGCTCATTCTCGATAATATCCAGCATACCACGAAATTGTGAAAATATGAGGACACGGCGATTACCATCTTGTATCTGTTCAAGTAATTCCCGCAAACTTTCCAGCTTACCGCTCTCGCCCTCGTAATCTTCCATAAACAGCTTCGGAGTGTCACAAATCTGGCGGAGACGCATAAGACCTGACAGAATCTCTATCTTGCTGCGGTTGATTTCATCTTCTGTCGCATGGATGATTCTGTCCTGCATCTGCTTGAGCAGAGCCAGATAAATAGTCTTCTGGCTATCTGCCAATTCATTGCGATAGGCAACTTCAATCAAATCAGGCAATTCCTGCAGCACATCCTCTTTCTTGCGCCGCATAACAAATGGCTTGATATAGCGAGCAACTTTCTCAGCCGGCAGTTTTAAAAATTCCTTTTTGCTTGGCAAAAGTCCTGGCATGACAATCTGGAAAATAGACCAAAGTTCTCCCAGATTATTCTCAATCGGCGTCCCAGAAAGGGCATAGGTATGCTCCACTTCAAAATCCCGCAAATACTGGGCAATCTTGGTCTGGTCATTTTTCATCACCTGAGCCTCATCCAAAATCAAATACTGGAAGTGATTGTCTCGGTATTCTTCCACATCCTGTCTGAAAGAAGCATAGCTGGTAATGGTAATCTGATGCTTCTCCGCAATCAGCTCATCACGAACATTTTTCAGACCATACACCACCGCCACATCCAAATGTGGAGCAAATTTAGCAAACTCATCGCTCCAGTTATAAATCAAGCTGGATGGCGCCAAGATTAAGACTTTCTTAGAGTCATCTATACGCGAACTCAGAAAAGAAATCGTCTGCAGGGTCTTTCCTAGCCCCATATCGTCAGCCAAGATGCCACCAAAGCCATATTTATCCAGCATGGATAACCACTTGACACCCGTCTCTTGGTAATCCCGAAGGTCAGCCTTGACTTGCAGCTCAGGAAGAGGAAATTCCTCAGGGTGAGTCAGGTCAAAGGCCAGCTGCTGCACATCTTTTGAAAACTGTACCCTATCCTTGCCCTTGAAAAACTCTGCCAATTGATAAGCTGCCAGACTGCTGGTCTGAATGAAACCATTTTTAGTCCGCTTACTCCGCAGCTGCTGTAAAGTCCGAATCATCTCCTTGGTCTCTTCATCAAAAATCAAGACTTGCCCAGACTTACTGATAAAGAAGTCCTGCTCCTTAAAGAGCGAATCAAGAACTGCGTCAATCTCTGACTGCGCAATGCCAGCAAAATCGAAACCAACATCTAAGAGGCCGCCCTTCATCTTGACAGAGATCCTTGGACTTTCTGTCTGTGCCAGTGCCTCTAACTCTTCTGTCATACTGACATGGCCCAAAGCCTCAAAATTGGGAATCACTTCCGAGAAGAAATGATAAATTTCTTCCGGTTTCAGAGGCGGTCGCTGACTGTAAAAATCTGCCACAAAACCTGCCTGCAGCATTTGCTTAAAGACTTGCTGCTCATGCTCAAAATTACCCGCAAAAGGCAGACGTTCCAAATCTTTACGAGTCGTCACCTTCCTGTCTCCATAGTCAAAGACAGTGTCCAAAATCAGACGCTTGTCAGGACCGATGTCAAAGTCAAACTTGGCTGTAAAGTCATGAATCATCATACTTTCAGGTGCTTCTATCCGACCAACCTTTTTAAACTCAGACAGACTGGAAGCCAGCTTCGTTCTCTCTGACAAGTCGAATTGCAGGCGCTTCAACCGATCATGCTCTATAGGCAACTCCCGTAAAGCCTTAATTAGTCTTATCTGCTGAGGATTTAGCTGATAGAAGGTATCTCCATAAAAGATAAACTGCCCATCATAAAGCATCTTATAATTCTTCTCAGCAATGACTAGCTCAAAATGCTCTTCATACTCTTCCACTTGGAAAGTATAAACTTCTGCCTCTTCATGTAAATCTTGGAAAAAGACTTCACTGTAGTCATAAAGGCTGTACTCTAAGCGGAAAGAAGACAGATTCATCAGGAAGATAACCCCCTCTTCAAAGATACTAGCCGGGAAGAAAAGATTGCGCCCAGCATTTGGGAAAATCAAAGAAGAATCTTGCCCCTGATAGTCAGACACTAGTCCTTGCAGAAAAACGAGCAAATCTTGACTGGCTTCATCAAAATCCTCCAAATGAATAGCCTCATAGTAACTCTTACCAATCTGATAATGTCCGCCCTTTTCCAAGGTTCGAAGGAAGGAAAGAACGTCTCGGACAACATAAGAGCGCTCGTCCGGCAAGCGACTGATTCGGAGACTCCAGAGAAACTGTCCAGTATAAGAGTCCTCTTGACCAGTAGCCGAGAGCTCGTAACGAACCTGTTGATTAGATTTATCCGGCAAGACCTTATCCAAGAACAAGCTTCCAAAAGAAACCAGCTCTTGGGTCTCCTGACTGGTCAACTCCTCTTCTTCCATACTCTTTAGCACATCTTTTCCAGATGGAGCATTTTTCAGATAATACTCCAAGGCTGCCAGATGGGCACAATATTTTTTCTTCTGGAAAAAGTCGCAATAACAAAAGATGACATCATCATCCAAGCTATAGCGCAGATTGCACTCATCCACACGAGCATATAAAAGTGAATCACTGACCTCAAGGATTACTACCTTATTGTTTTCAACCAGGGCAATTCCTTCTGTCCGAATCTTACCAGGAATTAATTTTGCCATAATTACCACCTTACATTTATCTCACCATTATACCATACTTTCGACATAAAAAAAGAAAAGCAAGCTCTTATGCTTACTTTCATTTTTACATATAAACGTATGTTTGTCAAATTACTGTTTTCCAACTCTACTTCCGCTTCCTTGCAATCAAGTGAAGTGGGGTCCCTTCAAAGACAAAAGCCTTGCGGATTTGATTTTCCAAGAAACGCAGGTAAGAGAAGTGCATAAGCTCTTCTTCGTTGACAAAGATGACAAAAGTTGGCGGTTTGGTCGCTACCTGAGTCGCATAAAAAATCTTGAGGCGTTTGCCCTTGTCAGTCGGTGTCGGATTAATCGCGATGGCATCCATGATAACATCATTGAGCACCGCAGACGGAATACGGGTATTCTGGCTCTGACTGATTTGCTTAATCATGTCCGGCAGCTTATGGAGACGCTGCTTGGTCAGGGCAGAAACAAAGATAATTGGCGCATAAGACAAATACTGGAACTGGTCTCGGATATCTTCTTCCCAGTCTTTCATGGTATGGTTGTCTTTTTCCAGTGTGTCCCACTTATTAACAACGATAACAATACCTTTTCCTGCTTCATGGGCAAAGCCGGCGATTCGCTTGTCGTACTCACGAATTCCTTCTTCAGCATTAAGCACCATCAGAACGACATCTGAGCGGTCAATCGCCCGCATGGCCCGCATGACAGAGTATTTCTCTGTATTTTCATAGACCTTGCCTGACTTGCGCATACCAGCCGTGTCGATCATGGTAAATTCCTGACCTTCACTGTCCGTAAAGACCGTATCAATAGCATCACGCGTAGTACCAGCAACAGGACTGGCAATAACCCGCTCTTCACCTAATATGGCATTGATCAAGCTAGACTTACCGACATTAGGACGGCCAATCAAGCTAAACTTAATCATATCAGGATTTTCAGCCACTTCTTCATTTGGCAGATTTCAACGATGGCATCAAGAACATCCCCTGTACCAATCCCGTGGACTGAGGAAACTGGGAATGGATCACCTAGGCCCAGCGCATAGAAATCAAAAATCTCATTGCGCATTTCAGGATTGTCGACCTTATTGACCGCTAAAATAATCGGCTTATGGGTCTTGTAGAGCATGCGAGCCACATACTCGTCCGCATCCGTGATACCTTCCTTGCCAGACACGACAAAAACGATAACATCTGCTTCGTCCATAGCAATCTCAGCCTGGTGTTTGATTTGCTCCATAAAAGGCGCGTCAACATCGTCAATTCCGCCCGTGTCAATAATACTAAACTTACGGTTGAGCCAGCTTGCTGTCGCATAGATTCGGTCGCGGGTCACCCCTTCAACATCTTCCACAATAGAAATTCGCTCACCGGCAATCCGATTGAAGAGCGTTGATTTGCCGACATTGGGACGGCCGACAATGGCAATAGTTGGTAAGGCCATGTTTTTCCTCTTTCATTCTTTAGGACAGAGCCAAACTCCACCCTATTTTTCTAATTTCTTTTCTTTGAACAGTTGGTTGATAGCTTGATTTGGCTCCTGACCAAATTGGGTAGCTAGGCGCTGACTCCAGGTTTCCTTAGCCCGCTCACCAGCATATTCAGTCTGTACGCGGTCATAGGCTTGGATAGTTGAACGATCCTGTTCACGATATTCTTCCTCAAAGACCACTGATTCATAAGGCAGCCGCGGTTTGACTGCATGGTTCTGGTTGGGAGTTCCCAGAGCAATCCCAAAGACCGGATAAGTGTAGTCCGGTAGCTTAAAAAGCTCTGCTATTTGACTGGCAGCATAACGAACCAGTCCAATGATTACTCCACCATAACCCAAACTTTCAGCCGCTAAGAGAGTATTTTGCCCCGCCAGAGCGGCATCTACTGAGCTAATCAGAAGATTCTCCGTTCCCTCAGGATAAAAGTCTTCCGTATGCAATTGAACGCCCTTTTGGGCACGATTGAGGTCGCCAACAAAAAGCAGGAAGGCCGAAGACTGCCGAATGGCTTCTTGGGGCACCAAATCAAAGAGGGCTTCTTTTTTCTCTTTGCTTCGCACCACAATGATAGAATAGGACTGGAAATTCTTCCAGCTGGACGCAGCCCGCCCAGCATCAATGATGACACGGAGTTCCTTATCCGAAATCTGCTCCTCCGTAAAGCGGCGAACAGACGTGTGAGCATTCATCAAGTTAATCGTTTCATTCATCGGCGGTTCTCTCCTTTTAGGCGCACCTCCTGAGCCAGAAACTTAATCCGCTCCATAACCCGCTTGGCCTGCCAAGTCTCATCGCCATTCTTAGAGCTGGCAAAGTGACGCTCCAAATCTGCAAACTTAAAGTTAGAAGTAAAGAAAGTTGGCAGATTTTCCCTGCATACGGTGTTGGAGAATGACCTGCAAAATCTCATCGCGCATCCAGGGGCTAGACTGCTCTGCACCAATATCATCCAAAATCAGCACTTGAGCTGTCTTGACCTGATCAATCTTCTCCTTGACCAAGCCAGAGCTGATCGCATTCTTAACATCTAAAACAAAGCTCGGATAGTGGAGCAGTGTCGTTGAAACACTGCGTTTTTCTGACAAATCATGCGCCAGAGCAGCCATCATGTAGCTTTTTCCGACCCCAAAATCACCGTAAAGATAAACAGCCTTCTGATAATTCGGGAAACTCCGCAACAAAGTTGGTCAACAGTTCAAAAGCCTTGTAGCGGCCAACATCATCCAGATCCACCTGAGCTAGGCTTGCTTCCTTGAGACTGGCTGGTAAGCTGATAAGATTGAGACGGCTTCTAATGGCCTCCTGCCTCTCCTGCTCAATCAACTCAGGCGTCTCCTCATAGGCAACATCCGCATAGCCTTCATTTTTCACCAAGATTGGCTTATAGCCCTTAGCAATATAGGTCTCATCCCCCAGCAAAAAGCGGTTGCGCTCCGTAATATACTGGTTAAACTTGGAGACACTGCGCTGAATCTCAACTTGGGTCAGCTTTTCCTGTTGGATAAGGCCGCGACATCTGGGTCCGCCATAATCTGCTTGACCAGCTCCTGATAGTCAAACTGCCGCACCCTATTCATATGAGGCATATTCTGTCCTATTTTCTCCATTTATTCGCCTCCTCCTTCAAGTTTGGCTAAGAGCCGACGTTTCTGTTCTTCTAGCTCGGCCTGCTTCTCTGCACTCGTTTCGTTTTTATAATCCGGCTGACTCCAGTCAGGTACATTGCTCTTGGTAGAGCCTTGTCCAGATTTAGCTGGACGGTTCTGGGGCTGCTGGTTGCGCTCACGGATTTTCAAGACTGCTTCCTCAGCTGTCGTCACCTTTTGATAAGAAAAATCATTAGCTACCTTGAGGGCATACTTTTCATTGAGATTGGCTGAATCCACCTTATTAAAGGTCAAGAGCAAGATTACGTTGATAACCTCGTCCAAAAGGCCTAATTCAGCTAAATCTAGCAAAAGCTTTCTCTCCGTCCGCGTAATAGCAGCCTGACGAATTTTTTTGATTTCTGCCAGGAAGACCATTGGTGATGTTCGTTTCGCTTCTTGGATAATAGACTGCTCCTGCTTAGAAAACTGACCTTCTGCCGGCTTCTGAGCAAGCTTTTGCTTCATCCGCTTGGTAGAAATAACCTGAGAAACAGCAGTTTCTCTAGCCAAGACATAGGTCTCATACCAAGTCCACTTCTTCTGCTCAGCAATTGCAAACAATTCTAACAAATCTTCCTTTTCATTGGCAAAGCGAAGATTGTCCTGAGCCATCCGTTGCTTGAAATACTCCAAGTCAAAATCATTGGCCTTTCGCACTGCCCTTGCTTGCTCAGCTTCCATACCAAACACCTGCATAAAAGGCTTGACCAATTTCTCTCCACTAGGATTTTCTGGTCGCAGGGCATCTGCAGCAGCTTCACCGATTTTCTTTTCCAAGAGCCGACTGTACACATTATGGCTGAAAAATTCCTCCGTCGTTAAGGTTGGGTGGAGTTGAACCAGATAGTGGTCATCTGTTTGGTAAAGGTCCACTAGCTTAATCGCCGCCAAACGCTCAAAACTTTCTTCTAAAATATTAAGTCCAAAATCTAAATGATTGAGAATCTGACTGAAGAGGTGCTGCTTTTGCCCATTATCCCCAAAAGACAGCAGATAAAGATAAAGTGCTATCGCTTCTCTCCCTAAAATCGGCAAATAGAGCTTGGTCAAGACAGCAATATCTGGGCTGACTGCATTATTGCGCAAGAAAGAAAAACTGATGGTTTGGTTTCATTTATTTGTCCTTTTTCTTCTTGGACCCCTTGGTAATCTGCTTGAGCAGGCTTTCCAGCTCGCCCACATCCTTGAAACTCCGGTAAACACTGGCGAAACGAACGTAGGTGATTTCATCCAGCTCTGCCAGTTCATCCATGACTAAGGATCCAATATACTCACTATTGATTTCATTGTCGCTCTGACTGCGGACCTTTTGCTCAATTCGGTTGACAATCTCCTCTATTTCGTCACTAGATACTGGCCGCTTTTGAGCGGAGCGAATAATACCGTTAAAAATCTTATCCCGAGAAAATTGCTCACGCGTCCCGTCCTTTTTGACAACCACTAGGGTTCTCTCTTCGACGCGCTCGTATGTCGTAAAGCGGTGTTGACATTCCTCACACTCACGGCGGCGACGGATTGTATTCCCATCTTCTGCCTGTCTGCTATCAACCACACTTGATTTATTCCCACCACATTTCGGACAACGCATACCATTTCCTCCTAGAATCCTAATACTTCATTATAACACGTTTTCAAGAATAACAAAAGACAGCCGTTTGGGGTGTAATATTTCACCATTTTGCCCTAAAAATATGTTTATCAAAAAAAAAAAAGAGGCAAACCTGTCTCATTCTCAGTCTTGCCTCATCTTTTTACTATTATAATGCCACTTGCACTTCTAAACCAAAGTGGTCACTGACAACAGGGGTTTCTTTCCCGTCAAAAACAACAGCGGAGCGCTCAACATCCATCCCTTGACTAGTGAAAACATAGTCTATCTTCAGAGCATGCTTATTATCATCCCAGCCTGCAATAGTACCTTCTACTGTCGCCTCTCCGATAGCTTCTCTCGCAACGGCATGACTATCCTGCAGCTTCAGCGGACTGGCTAAGATAGTCTGGTAGCCTTGCTGGCCAACCGGGTTATTGAAATCCCCCATCAGGACCAGAGGAGTTTCTGTTTTTAGCAGCTCTGCTTCAAGCTTAGCCCATTCCCCCTGGAAGCCTTTGTCCCACCAAGACAGATGGCAGGAGGCAATTGTTAGCAATTGACCTTCCACCTCAGTCTCGGCTAGCAAGACCTTGCGGGTATGGTAATCCCTAGGATCATTAACCTCTGATACCAGGACTTCTCTAGGAGCCATAGGATTTCTAGATAGGATTGCCACTCCTTCGTTGTAAATATCAAATCCAATATGATTATAAGCCCAGGACCAATGATAGTCCAGTCCTGCCTCAGCCAACTTTTCTACCAAACAAAAGGCAAAGTGGTCTTGATGAATCGCAATCGCTCCTTCAACCGCCTGATAGAAAGGAGCCTGAACAACCTGTTCAGACTCCGCTAATTGATTGACTTCCTGCAGGCAAATGACATCATATTTTTCTTGAAGAATGCGTTCTGCAAGCTGATTAAGCTTGGTTTCTTGCTCTTCTTCCATCCAACTATGAGTATTTAATGTCAGGGAATTTTTGCCATGATTTCTCTTTTCTATATTACAATTCAACCTTAGCAACAACTGTCTTAGCAGATGATTGACCAAGTTTTTCTACTGTCACAGACTTGATAGCTGCTGCATTTGTGAAGACTACGATTGTTGAAGTTTCACGTCCTGCTTCCTTGATTGCTTCCAAGTCAGCCGTTACAAGAAGATCTCCAGCTGCAACTTTTTGACCTTCTGAAACATGAACTTCGAATGGTTTACCTTCAAGGCTAACAGTTTCCAAACCAATATGTACCAAGACTTCTAAGCCGTTATCTGTTACAAGACCGATAGCATGCTTGCTAGGGAAAAACGCTAGTTACTGTACCAGCAACTGGTGAATAAATCTTACCATTTTCTGGCTCAACTGCAAATCCATCACCCATCATTTTTTGTGAGAATACTGGATCTTTAACATCTGCCAAGTCAATGACTTGACCGTCTGCAACAGTTTCAACTTCCTCAGTCACACCTTTGTAAGTAACTTCGGCAGCTGCTGATTCTGCTTTTTGGCTAGGAAGTGTTTCAGGAATCACTTCACCAGAATCCAACAAGTCTTGAATATCAGATTTGAGAACGTCAGCTTTTGGTCCGTAGATAGCTTGAACACCTTGGCCTTTCATAACCAAGCCCATAGCGCCTTCAGCTTTCCACTGCTCTTCTGTTCCAACTTTTTCAGCATCTTTGACAGTCACACGCAGACGAGTCATACATGCATCTACATCTACGATATTAGCGCGACCGCCCAGAAGGTTGATAACATTTACTGCTTGAGAAGCTTCAGCAACTTTACCGCCAGTTGACTCTGATGAAAAAGCTTCATCTGAACCATCTGCTGTTTTCATAGTTACCGTTACGTCCTGGAGTTGCATAGTTGAACTTCTTGATCGTAGAAGTTAGAAATGAGGGTACATCACAACACCAAAGAGGATAGTTACCCAGATGGAGTTGATGATATCCATTCCCAAAGCCAGCATTGATGGCCATAGGGAGTACGGGTCAAGAATTCGATAGAACCGAATGAGTGCACACGAAGGTTAACGATGTCAGCCATTGCAAACGCAGCACCTTGTACAAATGCATAAATGATATACAGTGGTGTTGCAACAAACATGAACATGTACTCGATTGGTTCAGTAACCCCTGTCAAGAAGGTTGCCAAAGCAGTCGCAATCATCATACCTTTGTATTTGTGCTTCTTGTCAGTATCCACGTTGTGATAGATAGCTGCCGCTACCCCCATAAGGATACCGAATGAACCAATCATCTGACCAACTTTAAAGCGAGCTGGATGAACTGTATCAAGCAAGTGTTGGTAAGTAGAAGGATCAGCTGATTTCGTACCAACCAAGTCAGTTACCCAAGCCAACCACAGTGGATCTTGACCAGCTACAGTTGTTCCCGCACCAGAACCAGTAATAACGTGATAAACACCACCTAGTTCTGTGTAGTTCATTGGGATGGTCAACATGTGGTGCAAACCAAATGGAAGCAAGAGACGTTCCAAAGTACCATAGATGAATGGTGCCAAAACTGGTGCAGTATCTTGTGAGTTAGCAATCCAAATACCAAAGCTGTTGATACCTGATTGAACAACTGGCCATACGAATGACAAAACAATTGCTACGATTACTGAGCGCAAGATAACAACGAAAGGTACAAAACGCTTACCATTGAAGAATGACAAGGCATCTGGCAATTTACGGAAATTATAGTATTTGTTATAAGCTGTCGCTCCGACAAAACCAGCGATAATTCCGACAAAGACACCCATGTTCAGAGCTGGTGACTCTAGAACGCTGATGAAATAATCAGAAACCTTAATAGATGCACCAAACATTGTTTTAACTACAGCTGCCTTATCTGAGAGCATATCGCTGGTAACGCCAAACATAACACCAGTAATACGGTTAATCAGGATAAAGGACAGACCTGCTGCGAAGGCACCGCCTGCGCGTTCTTTTGCCCAGCTTCCACCAATAGCCAAAGCAAAGAGGATATGCAGGTTACCGATAACCCCCCAACCAATCTGCTCTAAAACACCACCGGTAGTGACTAAAACACCTAGATTTGGATTAATCATCGGGATAGACTTACCGATACTAATCATCAGTCCTGCTGCCGGCATAACAGCAACGACCACCATCAAAGCTTTACCGAATTTTTGCCAAAATTCAAAGCTAAAAATGTTCTTGAATGAATCTTTCATCATTCAGACCTCCTTATATTTTTTGCAAACCACTCCTTTTTGTGAAATCGTTTGCATATCGATACATCTATTATAGCACGATTTTTAATTTTTGTAAAAGGCTTTTATAAAAAATTTTTCTCTTTTTGCACCTAAAATACTGTATTTTCTCTTCAAGAGTTACATTTTTGCTATATTTCAACGAAAAACGATTGCATAAAAATAGTTAGAAAAAAATCCCATTAGTTCTCCTATCTCATACTATAACAAGCGCAAAAAACTCCGTCTCCTAAGGAGAACAGAGTTTTGATTTTTTTATTCTTGCATGGCATAACCAACACCGCGAACGGTTTTGATATAGCTTGGCTGCCCTTCCACATCAATTTTACTGCGCAGATAACGAATATAAACATCTACAACGTTGGTCTCCGTTGCACTCTCGTACTTCAGACACGCTCCAGCAGCTGCTCACGGCTCATGACCTTATTGCTGCCCATAAGGGTCACCAACAGATCGTACTCCCGCCGCGTCAGTGCGATAACTTCCTCACCACGGTAAACCGTGTGATTTTTAATATCCACTCGCAGATTCCTATAAGAGGTCGGAATTTTCAAGAGGCTGCAGTGCTGGTCGATAAAGTCACGCCCGCGGAAAATGACAGAGACACGCTCCACTAAGTCACTGATAATGAAAGGCTTGACTACGTATGAAACGGCAAAATGCTGGATTGCTTCCTGCTGCTCTGCAATCTCTTCGCGACTAGCCAGGACGATAATGACGGACGCTGGCTTAATCAAACTCAGCTGCTGAGCAAAGTCGCTGGCAGTCATATCCTGAAGATTATAGTTGAGCAGAAGCAAGTCATAATCGGCATCTTTAGCCAGAGCTAGCCCCTCTTGACCAGTCTCAGCTAAATCTACAAGAAAGCTTTCCTTTTGCAGTTCCAAACTCACAAATCGGGCAAGATTTTTTTCATTTTCTACTAGTAAAATTCGCTTTGCCATAGGCCTATCCTATTTTTCGTCGTACCAAGAATAGTGGTAGGTACCTTCTTTGTCTTTACGGTTATATGTATGAGCACCAAAGTAATCACGCTGCGCCTGAATCAGATTAGCTGGCAGATTTTCCGCACGATAGCTATCAAAGTAAGCAATGGCACTAGAGAAGGTTGGCACTGGTACTCCTGCTTGCACAGCCAAGCTGACAACATCACGGACTGCCTGCTGATATTTAGCCGTAATATCCATGAAGTATTCATCTAAGAGCAGGTTTGCAAGGTCAGCATCACGGCCGTATGCGTCTGTAATCTTTTGCAAGAAGCGGGCACGGATGATACAGCCAGCACGCCAGATAGAAGCAATCTCACCGAACGGCAGATTCCAGTTGTTTTCCTTAGACGCTACACGCAATTGAGCAAAACCTTGAGCATAAGACATAATTTTTGAGAAGTACAGAGCCTGACGGATCTTTTCAATCAACTCTGCCTTGTCTCCCTCAAAGGTGAATGCAGCTGGTTTTGGCAATACCTTGCTGGCAGCCACACGCTCATCTTTGTAGGTAGAAATGTAACGCGCAAAGACTGACTCAGTAATCAATGGCAGCGGCACACCTAAATCCAAAGAAGATTGACTGGTCCACTTACCAGTTCCTTTATTACCAGCCGCATCCAGAATGTAGTCAACGATTGGGCCAGCTTGACCTTCATCGTCCTTACGGGTCAAGATATCCGCTGTAATCTCAATCAGATAGCTGTCCAGCTCGCCTTTGTTCCACTCTGTGAAGATGTCTGCCATTTCACTAGCTGAAAGCCCCAGCAAGTGCTGCATCAGGTCATAACTCTCAGCGATCAGCTGCATATCTCCATATTCAATCCCGTTATGGACCATTTTTACATAGTGTCCAGCGCCATCAGGACCGATATAGGTCACACATGGTGCACCGTCTTCAGGAGCTTTAGCAGAGATTTCTTCTAAGACATCCGCCACCAACTCATAAGCCTCTTTTTGACCACCCGGCATAATAGATGGTCCTTCCAATGCGCCCTTTTCACCACCCGAAACACCTGTACCGATGAAGTTGATACCAGAGTTAGCCAACTCTTCATTACGGCGAATAGTATCTTTGTAGAAAGTATTCCCACCGTCAATCAGGATATCGCCCTTATCCAAGTGAGGGAGCAAGGCTTGAATAGTCGCATCGGTACCAGGACCAGCTTGAACCATTAGCATAATCCGACGTGGCTTTTCGATAGAGTTTACAAAAGACTCCACATCATAGCTTGGCACAAAGTTTTTCTCAGGATAAGAGGCAATGACGTCCTCTGTCTTATTTGCTGAGCGGTTATAAATGGCAACTGTATAGCCACGAGATTCGATATTTAGGGCAAGGTTACGGCCCATAACAGCCATACCAACAACACCAAAATTTGCTTTAGTCATTATGTTCTCCTATAGTTTGTTTGTCTTATTTTATCATTTTTAAGGCTTAAAAGAAAGTATTAAGTAGGTGACGGATTGTAAGGGCGGATAAATAAAAACCAAGCTCAGATGAAACTGAACTTGGTTGTGGAGAGGGACAGTAAAAGAGCAAAGTAAGATGATCGATTTTTTAAAAGAACTTAGGTTCAATCTTGCTCTCGGAACTTATAGACTTCCGAACGCTTCCCTACGTGAACATTCAGAATCACAAAAATCTTCATCATCAACCTTAGCAATGATGTGATAAGACTCTATATGAAAGAACAATCATTGCTATCAATAATAGTATGAAATAACGACTATTGAAAAGGAAAAAATTCTGTGAAAGGAAAAATTGCATAAACATCTGATATAATATTATTGCAAATAAAGTTTTCTAATTTCATATTCTCTGAGTAAGACTTAAACAATCCAAATAAGAAATCATTGATAAATGTTATCTTTCATTTATCGTTATCTATTTCCTTTATAATTTCTAATATTTCTTCCTGCTCATCTATAGAAAATTCACAATGTAATTCTTGGTTTTCTATTACATCCAACATAAAGCTTTTTTTCTTTTCAGAAAGTCTAGAATAAACTTTATAATCTATAGTATTTCTACGTCCTTCTTGTCCATCCATAAAAAGATAAAAATAGTTTGTTTCCTGACCTTCTTTCAAGCCTAAACGATGAATCCTATCCCTTGATTGAAGCATATGAGTTAGATTAAATGAGAATTCATAGTAAATGGCATCATGAGCAATCATATGTAATGAAATTGATTCCGCTAATGTATGTGGATTGGTAATCAAAAACATCATAACGACCAGCTTGAAAATCTATTATAATCCTTTCTCTCTCTCTGATGGTATACCGCCATATATTACTGCTACTCTTGCACCCAATTTCTGTATTTTATCATGCAATTTATTTATGGTATCAATAAAGATACACCAAATTATATGAGGTTTATTCTTTGTTAAAAAGAGTATGATTGAGAAATACATCTATCAAACTTAGACGAATTTTCTAATGATTTTATTAAATCCAGCTCATAATTCGTATAGTTTGGAAAGCTCGTCAGTATAATTTATTAATTGCTGTTCTTCATCAACACCATAATCGCCATATATTTCTTTAGTAATCTTTTTCTTTTTAAAAAGGGTAGGATTAGAAGAAAGTTGGATTAATCTAACATAGAGTTTAAATGGTTGATGACCATACTTTTTCCACAAAATATCAATGATTAACTGCTCCGTATCGTTGGCTGTCACTCTAATTAATTGATCCTCGTTTTCCTTTGGAACTAATAATTGATTCTTTGTTACTCTCCAAAAGAATGGTGATAACTTTTCATTTATCTCCTGTGATTCAGTAGGGAGATAAATGACTAAGTTCTGATTGAGAAAAATCCAAAAATACTGTTTATATTCAAAATTATAAAGTATATGTAAAAAATTCCAAATATCCTGATATGAGTTAGGAATTGGTGTTCCCGTTAAAACAAGTCTGTAAGTAGATTTACATGACAATTCTATTGCAACCTTGGCTCGTTCTGATCCTATTCTTTTTTATTTTATGTACTTCGTCAAAAAAACTAACAATGTTTCCTCGTCAATTATCTTTGATAGAGCTTCTTATGTGTTATAAGCGATTCATAATTAATTAATACAAGGCTATAATTATCAGTATTTTTTTATACATCATTTCACTGACAAAATCGGATGCATGTATATCTAAAACTCTCAGACTCCTTTTTATTTCCAAACACATTTCTAAACTCTTCTTTCCATGATAAAAAGGAATTTTTTTGGACCTATAACAACAATCCTTTTTTTGCTTTATTTATTTGTGGACTAGAAAGATAAGCAAAAGAACCGTACACCATTGACGTTTTACCTGCGCCTGGAACAGAAAAAAATTAGCAGCCCTTTTTCATACAAACCTGATAGAAACTTAACCAATATTGAATATCATATAACTCTCTATCTACTTCTTGTTTTACGATATTTTTTTGAAAACGTCAAATTCCTGCTTAAACATCTCATCTTTGTTTTTTTGAGTGCAAGTCCAAGTTTTTTTCATTTCTTTAATTTGAAACTTATTACTTTGGATATACATGTATACCGAATCATCTATTATTATTTGGGTATCTGTTCGTTTTTCCATATCGTTTAAGGAGCTTAATGATTTCTTCGATATCTGTATAATTTAAATCTGTTTTTAAATGTTGTTAATGAAGCATCAAGAAAATATTTTTTTGGATAATTGATTTTATAGAACGCTGATTAAAAATCTATCTTTTTGCTTGATTAGATTATTTTGAAATTTTTAGGTCATTATTGAAATACAATATCAACGCTTCGTTTTTAAGCATATTTTTATTTAAAATAATTTTTCCTTTACTATAACTAATTAATCTTAATCTAACAATCTCATTAATTGACTTTTACAAAAATATAACCATCATCATTTTCACCATCCCACAATTTATTAAATTCTTTTTAGCTTTGTTCTAAGTTGCTGTTCTGACTGAGTCCAACTATCTAAAACTGTGATTTCCTCGTAATTTTTTTGCAAACGCTGCTTCTGACTCATTCAACGATCCGGTAAAAACACCATATTATCTAAATCATCTAGAAACATCCCATATTTTTGCATGAAATAAGCCAGAATGGGTAAATCCTATTTTTATTTCTACCAGTCCAATTTCTATTAAATAAGCTAAATTAGAAATATTAATTTTTAGAAAACATCTGAGTCATCATAATTAAAGTTTTTGAACAAATCACTTGTCAATTTAGACTTATTAAAATATCCCAATCTGATTGCTTCATAATCTTGCTCAGATATTTCATGAGAAATTATGAAACGCATTTTTCCTTTATTAAGCAGTAAATTTTGAATTCCTTTTTGTATAGTATGCCAAAAGATTTGCTGCTAAAATATCCACTAACTCTATTATATAGAACAGCTTCCTTTAAGACCAAATTATAAAATGATTCAGGAATATTATCATCTTTAGTAGAGTAAAGGTTTTTGAATTCTAGATCTGAAAAATGTCATATGTTTTTAACTCTTCAACAAAATTAGCAACTTGAATTAGTAATTCATGAAATTCTTGTTTTGAATTTTTCCAAGCGATTCAATGAATCCAAATCAATTTCTCTTAAAATTTTTAAAACTTTTGTTTAAAATTTCGAAAGGTTGATTCTTAGCGTTCTGTATTTTTCCGCTCTACCATTCCCTCAGTTAATTCTGAAACTTTACTTTTGTATTTTGATATCTAAACTAACTGTTTCATTGTTAGAATTCTCAGAAAACGATTTAACTGCATCGTCTAAAAATTTCTGTCTCATCGATTTCTTCTAACAATTCAGTACCTAGTTGCTTGTCTTCTATAACTGGTCTTAAATCACGAATTTTTTTCTAGATATGTCACCACTCAACGACATTATATTAAGAAATAAAAAAATTCTTGAATATCATCCTTGGATTCCACATCAATCCTATTACTCTTCAAAATCTTATGTATTTCACGAATTGGGCCATCAATTTTTGATCACGAGCTATGTGAAACCTCAAAGGTCTCTTAATGAAATCAAGATAATCAATCATTAGTTTCGAAATTTCAATATCCTCCTTAATTTTACTTAAAAGAAATTTGAGTTTCACGACTATATTCCTCAGGGTAAAAAACACCATCGTCTTCAATTAAATCTCTATAAATATCAACCAACCTATCTATAGGGATTGTAATCAACACGTAGCTTCAATAGCATGTTGTAAATTTAATTCTAAACGCTTTATATCTTTTTCATTATATTTTTGCCATCTAGAATAACTGCTTCCAAGTAATTAAACTCTGCTCAGCCCCTTCCCTAGAAAGTTGGCGTAAAGATGTAAAACGCCTGTTTCCATCTAGCACTATTCCATTAGATAAGACGACTGCTGGCTCTGTCTGTGACATAATCTTTATATTCGCTTTGGTCTTTTTTAAAAGCATCGCTATTACTTTTTTTCAATATATGTTTCGATAATATTATTAAATTGTTCTACATCTTCTGGGAACTCATTTCCTTCGTCTAAATATTGAGAAACATAAGTTGCAATTCTTCCATTCTTCTTATTATATACAAGATGTTTGATTGGAATCCGATATACTTCAAATATTTTTCACCTTGTAATGAAAAGTTTTTTTGTAGTGATTGCATCACCCAAGTCATAATCTAATAAATTCATCTGCCAAATACCTCTTCTAAAAATCTTCTTTATTTATATAAATTTTGTTTAACTTATCAGAATAATATGCTCACATTCAACTAATCTAAGCCGAACATTATATTCATCCAAATTGATTCCATATTTCTTATTTAAATCATCCGTAAAATCTTCAATATTCGCTGAACCTAATTGTAGTAAGGAATCAACTAAAAAAATCATTTAAATTTCTCTTTACATCTCCTTTGGAAGTAAATATTAGGAAAAACCAACGCTAACAGGTTTAGTTGTATTAGAAATATTAATAAGTCGATCCAAAGATATTAACTCTATTCCATCATCTAATAGAGAAAAATTCTATACCATCATTTAATAAAGATATTATAGAAAAAAATAAGAATTAGAGGGCATCAAAATTTCGATTTCTCTTATAAAACTTTTAAGTTTTTCTAATTTAAATCCTCTCTGAATCATGAATTCAACGTTAATGTAAGTATTTTCTGAAATCTTTAATATCTTTAATTTCTTTTCAAGGTTATATATCGTGCTATAATAATCTACTGTTTTTAAAAGAGATTTCATCTGCATGAAAAACTTTTTTTGAGATAAAATTAATGTAGTTAACGCATCTTTAGCACCTCTGTACTTTGAACTGATTACTAACTCTCCCTAAGTATAAAAAACCTAGTGAAAAATTAATGACTGCGATACTTCTTTTAACCCACTGTATATTATAGATATAAAATCTTGTTTTTGAATATATATATCTATTCAAATACGGAAGAATATTAAAAGCTATCTCATTATAGTTAGACTTATCTACATGAATTTTACCATCTAGAATATATTTTTCTTAATTTAGAGGATATAAACGATGATAATGAACCCTTATGCAAACCAAATTTTTGATTCATATCAATACAAAATTCCTCTAAAGATATTCCTTCATAAGTAGACATATTATCGACTATATAGTCTTTTTATCTTTTTTCTCCTGCTACAAATTCTGGATTACGACCTAGACGTATGTTTTCAGTCACTATATTATATTTTTTACATATATTATGCAATTCTGATCCAGATAGAATATCAAATCGTTCCATCACACCTGGATTAGTTTCAAAAATGTAATTCATACTATACGCACCATCGTCTAAGTTTTCAAAAAGAAAAGTAATTCCTGTTTTTCGTATTCTTTTATTTCTAAAGGATGGTATCTATAACCCTTACCTAGAGAAAAACAATGTGCTGATATCTATTCAACTGACTTTCAAGAGCCCTTTCACTTTTTGGGTGAAATCTGTGGAAAAATCATTAGCTTCCTCTTTGATAAGATAGAATAATTCATCAGTCTTAAAATATAACTGGAGATTTTTATACCTTCGTAAAATATCTATAATATAATTCTCTCTAGTTAATTTTAATACTCTCCCGTTAGAAGCAAATCTGTTACGTTTTTAAAAATATATCTTTTTACTTCATCAGAATAATTCCCTTTTAAGATTTCATCGAGAATATCTTCCTCTCCTTTCGTGTATAGGAGTCCCATTAAATTATATAGTCTAGAATCTGATTCTGATATAGTGTTGAATATATCTTCAGATATATCAAATCTCTGATATAAATCTTTAAATTTTTTTCAACTTCATAAATTTTAGGTATTCTTTTTAAAGAATTATTAATTTTCTGTCTCACTCTTTTCCCGAGTAATTCCAACTGAATTCCCAATTTCTTCAAGAGTCTTTCCGTCTAGTCTTTCTTTTTAAAAATTAATATCTTTTAAAAGAAGATTGAAAAAAAGAGTCGATTGATATTAGATTTTCTTCGATTCCACTTTTTAAAAACGCCTTTCTTTCAAATAAAGTTCCATGTCCAATCCATATACCTTAATAATTTCTTCACTAAAAAGTAAGATTTTTCAATAAATAAGCACCATGCATCATCTACTTGACTTTTTGAAAATTAATTGCATATCTTCAAGTTGTTTTTATTATTGAGGCCTGAAGACCTAAAAAATCCAATTCAGAATTTCTGACTTTAAATTTTTCAAGAAAAAAATAGTAAACGTCTTCCATTTTAAAAATTTCGTTTTTATATTAAAGTTAAACAATAAATCAGAATATTTATCTATTTGAACAGCAGCCTTAACAGAAGCAGATTTTAAACCCATTTCCATCCAATTATTATTTCTCAACATTATAACCAGTTCATCAATTGAGTCAGTCATATGATAAATTTTACTAAACTCTATTTTTAGCGCCTACTGAGTACAACATTCTAATGTCATCAAAAATATTTGGATTCTTGTTAATTTCTAAAAATATAATCACTTAAATACAAATTTATTTTTCGATTTTATTTTTACTTATCTTATTAAACAGTCCATGATTGTTTCTTACAAAAAATCAATTAACTCGACCTCTTACCACACAGTGTTTTTGCAATTCGATTACTTAAGCCAAATTTTGCATAAGAAATAAATTGATATTGTTTTTATTAGCTTCGTCCATGTAATCTCCCGCTAGAAAATATTAATTATCATTATTGACCATAAATTATTACGCTAACAGCGTATAACGACAAAAGTTGACTCAAAGGAATTAGCTCCTTTAATTCTGCTAATTCTGTATTGGATACATCTATGCTCTCATCTTCATATTTTTGTAAATAATCCATAATAATATTAGATATACTTTTTTTACAATATAGTATGGATGTGTGCAATCTTCATCATCAAATCCATATTTCTTATTTTTCGTTCAAGTCATTATTAGAAATTTGCTTAATTATTAAACTATTATTTATTTTTCAACAATTTCTTTTATGATTTAGAAGTAATAACTCTTTTGCTTCTAGCTGATTTTTTTCTTGAAACAATAATACTTTTTAAACCCTTTACCAGTACCAGCATGTGCTACAACCCCCAGTTACCGATTTCTCCATTAATTTTATTAGTCAAATCGACTGTCATGTTCCCTGACTTAATTGGAAATTGTCTAAACAAGGCTTTTTCATTTCGTGTTGGAGGATTATTAAATTCTTTTTATTTCTTTATTATCTAAATATTTAAATTGATTGATATCTTTATCTATAAAGCTAGCAGTTAATTTTGGAAATTTTTATTAATTCTAAAATTTTTATTGCTAGAGCAAACGAGAGCTGCACACAAACTGCATTTCCCAATCTGTCTCCACTTTGTAGATTCATCCCCAAAAACTGATAATCTAAAGGATATCCCATAATGCAGGCTGCTTCTCTAATAGTTGGCAAAGCGATACTCTCCATCGCCTTTTCTATTGTATCCAGATTTATATAAAATAGCTTCTCTGGTACTAGCTGATTGCGTTGCCATAATTGTACGACTCGGCTTATCCATGTTTTCAGGAAACGACATTTTACCCATATAAGGATGTCTCTGCTTTAAATCCCGAGCTTTCTGCCATTGTACTTGATAGACACCTGTATCATAAAAATGATCTTTAAAATCCTCAAACTTAACAGATTCATTTTGGATAATTTGGATCTGTTACAAATTCTACAGGCGATTGATCTAATGGATGGAAAAATTTCTAAATAATTTATTTAAAAGTAACTTTCTCTTTAGCAACCCTATCAGGAAATGGAAATTCACCAGTCTTCGTTATTTCCCCACTGACGAACCTACGTCTTGCCTGTGCTGCACCATAATCATCAGCATGTAAAACCCCACCATTATATTTAGACTTGATGGCAATGGATTTTGGATTTAACCCCTGAGAAACGGCCCAACTTGCCAAGTCAAGTCCTCAAAAAGTATACTCCTCTTGTACATAGTTTTGAGAATTTGGAACATTTTCCATTAACCATGCTTTTAGTTTAGAATTCTTTTGAAACTTCTTTTACAGTAATTACCTTAAAAAAGTATTAATCAGATGGATACCCAAATCTTTGTTAGCATTCCCTCCTTGATTAGAAAGAAAAATAACTGACATGGTGGACTACCAATGATAATATCTGTATCAGGCAACTTATTTTATTTCTTCTATATCCTCAAAAATCAAGTACACTTTTTTTACATTATCATTTTAGTCCGTGATTAAAATTATGTGTTATAATTGCAGGCTGCCAGACATCAATTCCCATTATTACATCATAACCTGCTCTACGGAAACCTTCTGAAAAACCACCTGCTCCACAGAAAAAAATCAATCACAGTTAATCTCTTTTTTTGTTCTTCTTACTTTTCACAATTCTACCTGTTATCTTACATTATTTTTGTTTGCTCCCATTATACCAAAAACACAGTATTTGCACTGTGTTTTTATTATGTTCATATAATAAATTTAAGATTTTAGACTAATTTCCTCATCTCATCAATCCGCGCTACTGTCGCATCGTACTTGGCTTGGTAGTCGGCTTGTTTGTCGCGTTCTTTTTGGACGACTTCTGGTTTGGCGTTGGCTACGAAGCGCTCATTAGAGAGTTTCTTACCGACCATATCCAGTTCTTTCTGCCACTTGGCTAGTTCTTTTTCGAGACGAGCCAGTTCTTCTTCGATATTGAGGAGGTCTGCCAGCGGTAGGTAGATTTCTGCGCCTGTGATGATACTGGACATGACCAGCTCTGGCACGGCAAGGTCTGCTGCGATTTCCAAATGCTCAGGATTGGTGAAGCGCTTGATGTAGTTGACATTATCCTTGAAGAAGGTTTCCAGCGCGCTGTCTGTCGTCTTAATCAAGATGGTAATCGGCTTGCTTGGCGCCACATTGACCTCAGCTCTGCTATTGCGCACCGAACGGATCAGATCCTTAAGAGCTTCCACGCCAGCTGCTGCCTCGGCATTTTCAAACTCTGGACGAACCACTGGATAAGCCGCTGTCACAATGGTGCCTTCTGAGATTTGACCAAAGATTTCCTCGGTCACGAAAGGCATGATTGGGTGAAGCAGGCGCAAGATTTGGTCCAGCGTGTAAAGGAGGACAGAGCGAGTGATGACTTTCTCGTCGTCATTGTCGCTGTAAAGCACTTCCTTCGTCAGCTCCACATACCAGTCGGCAAATTCATCCCAGATGAAATTGTAGAGAATATGACCAGCCACACCAAACTCAAACTTATCGAAGTTTTCAGTGACCTTGCTAATGGTTTCGTTGAGGTTGTGGAGAATCCAGCGGTCAGTGACATTGCCTGCCTGACCAGCCGCCACCTGAGCGACATTCTCACGCGCCACATCTAGCGTCAAGCCTTCATTATTCATGAGGATATAGCGGGAAATGTTCCAGATTTTATTAATGAAGTTCCAAGAAGCATCCATCTTTTCATAGCTGAAGCGGACGTCTTGGCCAGGGGCAGAGCCGTTTGACAGGAACCAACGCAGGCTATCTGTTCCGTACTTATCAATAACATCCATCGGATCAATCCCATTTCCCAGTGACTTGGACATCTTACGTCCTTCCTCATCACGAATGAGACCATGAATCAAGGCATTTTTGAATGGCGACTTGCCAGTAAATTCCAAACCTTGGAAAAATCATCCGAGATACCCAGAATGGGATAATATCATAACCAGTCACCAAGGTTGAGGTTGGGTAATAGCGCTTGAAGTCTGCAGAGTCAACATCAGGCCAGCCCATGGTTGAGAATGGCCAAAGGGCTGAGCTGAACCAAGTATCCAAGACGTCTTCGTCCTGAGTCCAACCGTCGCCTTCCGGCGCTTCCTCACCAACATAGATTTCGCCGTCTGCATTGTACCAGGCTGGGATTTGGTGACCCCACCAGAGCTGACGGGAAATGACCCAGTCATGGACGTTTTCCATCCATTGCAGGAAGGTATCGTTGAAGCGTGGCGGGTAGAACTCAACCTTGTCTTCTGTATCTTGGTTGGCAATGGCATTCTTAGCCAATTGGTCCATCTTGACGAACCATTGGGTAGATAGACGCGGCTCAACCATAACGCCAGTCCGCTCTGAGTGACCAACACTGTGGACACGTTTTTCGATTTTAACCAGAGCACCGATTTCTTCTAGCTTAGCAACGACTGCCTTACGAGCTTCAAAACGGTCCATGCCTGCAAATTCAAAGGCCAAGTCATTCATAGTTCCGTCGTCGTTCATAACGTTGACTTGTGGTAAGTTATGGCGTTGACCAACCAAGAAGTCATTTGGATCGTGAGCAGGCGTGATTTTCACGACACCCGTACCAAACTCAGGATCTGCGTGTTCATCGGCCACGATTGGAATTAGTTTATTAGCAATTGGAAGGACTACATTTTTACCAATCAAGTCCTTATAGCGTGGGTCTTTTGGATTGACCGCAACCGCAACATCCCCAAACATAGTCTCAGGCCGAGTGGTCGCAACTTCAAGAGCTTGTGAGCCGTCTTCTAGCATATAGTTCATGTGGTAGAAGGCACCTTCCACGTCCTTGTGGATAACCTCGATATCAGACAGGGCTGTGCGAGCAGCTGGGTCCCAGTTGATGATAAACTCACCACGGTAGATCCAGCCTTTCTTGTAAAGTTCGACAAAGACCTTGCGGACGGCTTTTGACAGTCCCTCATCCAGAGTAAAGCGCTCACGAGAATAGTCCACAGAGAGGCCCATCTTGCCCCATTGTTCCTTGATGGTCGTCGCGTATTCGTCTTTCCATTCCCAGACCTTATCAAGGAATTTCTCACGACCGAGGTCATAGCGGGAAATGCCTTGCTCCCGCAAGCGCTCCTCGACCTTAGCCTGAGTCGCAATCCCCGCGTGGTCCATCCCTGGTAGCCAAAGCGTATCAAAGCCTTGCATACGTTTTTGACGGATGATGATATCCTGCAAGGTCGTATCCCAAGCGTGACCAAGGTGAAGTTTACCAGTCACGTTTGGTGGTGGAATCACGATTGAATAAGGCTTAGCCTTTTGATCGCCTGAAGGCTTGAAAACATCAGCATCAAGCTCATTTTTTTGATAACGACCAGCCTCAACCTCGGCTGGATTGTATTTAGGTGAAAGTTCTTTAGACATGTGTGTTCTCCTAATAATTCATTTTATTTTTTGTAAAATTAAATACATAGCAATTAACTTTTTCCATTTCGGGAGCTTTCTCATTTTAACAATCGTTGTTTTGTTCTTTCTTTTTCGATTTATAATAAATGAATTAATAGCAATTAAAATAGCTACCAAAAACGAAATAATCATTAATATTGGCATCCTAATATTTAATCTCTCAGAAGCTACCATGTTATTTTTTCTCGAAAAAGACTTGATATAAGCAAAGAAGCATATAATAAAAAAAGTCAAAAAGATATCCTCTCAGCTTATTGCGTTGCCATATATATTTCACTTTTATCTGAAATGTATTTTGACTCAATATCTTTACCTTTTCTTAGAAAAAAATAACAAAATCTATTGAATTGATATAAAGCCAAATAGCCAATCCGCCTGTTATAAGCGCCCACCATTTAATATCAAATACACTAATAGTATAAACACCGATTGTAATCATTAAGATTTGAAGCAAAAATTTTTAATAAACTACTACCAGTTAAAAATCATCATCACTGAAAAAAATAAAAAAACGTATGAAAAACAATTGTAATAAATAAATCATGATAAACTTTATTGATCTTAAAAATGATTAATCAAAAATACTCACAAATAATAAAAGAGAAAACGACCATGTTATTTCTCTAACTACAGAAATAATATTCTGGTATTCTTTATTATCAGAAAAATTTTTTATTCTTTTTAGATCTAGGGTAGTATTTGAATAGATAGGCACCCAATAGTATTAATATCAATATTTCATAAAGATTAAAAATCTAGAATCAAAAAAATCCCTTTACTAGTCTTGTTTTTATCTAAATTTATAATTAAAAAAAGAATGGGAAACATAAATAGGTACTTAATACCAGTATAATCGAAAAATTTAAATGCTCTTTTCTACAATACTACTTTGAGCTGTTATTTTAAACTTTTTTTAACCTCTCAAAAAAATTTTTTTATTCATTCTTCCCCTATTATATTCCTAATATGTTTGCCAAAAATCCGACACAATCTTCTGAGTTCTGTTAAACTTCTCATTTTCCTGTTCTACATTATTATAAATGTTCACTCTATCGTTGACTCGGTAAAACCGAGCAGCTCAAAAATCCCTTTTATGTCAGCAAAAGTTTGTCATTTTGCAAAAAGAATATCCAACTGAACATCACCATTTGGAGTTGTAAACAGGATGAAGTTAGAAATCTATTCATCGTTTACCTCCCACTCACTCCTAAGCAAGCCATATCTCAAATCATCACAGCGATTGCCTTTAACATCTTTTGCGGTCTCGGATGCGAGCTTCGAGGGTGAAGCCAAGTTTTTCTGCAACTCGTTGACTTTGAATGTTATAACCAAAGCAAGTCAGTTCTATCTTGTGAAGATCCAGTTCTTTAAAAAGCTAAATCAATCAAGGCACGCGCGGCTTCTGGTACATATCCTCGCCCCAATAGTCTGGATGCAAGGTATAGCTGATTTCTAGACATCATCTTCGTGCCGATGGTTGAAATCAACGGAACCAATGATTTTATCCGTCCCTTTGACGACAATCCCATAGCCCTGCTGGGAGATTCTCCTTTTTGATTGCGCTCAGGCAGAATATGCTCCAGGTAGTAAATCTCATCTTCCAAGGTCTTGACGGGCGGAAAGCCTGCTGGGTAGGAGACTTCTGGCAGACTAGCATAGGCATGGATATCTTCGGCATCCGCCACTGTGCGGACTCGTAAAGACTATACGCTCCGTTTCTAATCGTTCTGGTAATTGTGCTTGCTCCATCTTCCTACCTCACTTTCCATAAAAAAATCCCTGCCATATCCATGACAGGGACGAATGTGTTTATCCGCGGTACCACCCAATTTCGGGCAACGCCCGCAACTCTCGTCTTTGAAGTAAATACAAAGACACTTTTATTTCATTTTTAACCATCAGCAACCAGCTTTGACACATTTATGGACTTCTCAGCATCGCCACTTTCTGTAAAATGCGTGATTCAAAACACCTCTGATGAACTTATTCTATCACCTTTCCAGCGAAAAATCAATAATTTCTCTCCCCAAAAAGTCCATCTGGCAGGTCGTGAAATCCTTTGCCCGCCTGATAATTAGCGAATTTTCCCAAAAGAAACTGGTAGGCATCAAGACGACTCTCATAGCGAATGGCTGCTTCCTTGGCCCGCTCGTCCTGGTCCGCTTCATAGACTGCCTGACTCTCCTTGAGGGCCATCTCATTAATCATGACCTGGGTCTTGACCCAAGATTCAAAGTCTTGTAAAAATTCCTGTTCGTAACTCATTTTTCTCACTTTCTAACTGCAAAATACCTAGTCCAAATCTCGGTAAAAATCACTGTCAATATCACGGAAAGGCTGAATGTCCTGCACATACTCCAGCACTCCCTGAAACTCGCCAGCCTTATCGCGAACTGCCGCATAGGTCACATGGACAAACTTGCCCCGTGATTCCGACTTGAACCACATCTCAAACTTGTCCCGCTCTCCCTCGCGCAGAGCCTTGAAAATCCGCCGCACCTTGTCCAAAAACTTGGGCGGGTGGCAGAGCTCGACATTGCGTCCTATCTGGGACGGCGTTCGCTTGAAAATCATCTCGTCTGCCGGCACGCTGTCATTATAATACTGGAAAATATCGTCCTTATTGACAAAGGTAATCTCCATGGGCAGATGGTCCAAAATCAGATTGGCCTCCGCAACAGACAGATATCCATGACCAAAAGGCTGCTGGGACTCCCGATTAAAGGCTTGCTCCTTCTTTTCCTTGGGCTTAAAGGAAATGGTGACCTGACCATCCGGCGTATCAATGACCTGCTGAAATCTGCCATCACTAGTCTGTTCTGTGCTGGCTGGCGCTTCGCTTCCTTCATCAGCAGCATCCCCAACTTCCTCCTCCGAGAATGAGTGCCGCGCAGGAATCCATTTCTCTGTCGGCTTGATGATGGCATAGCCATAAGCATCGCTCTCCTCAGCAATCTTGAGCCAGTCATCCTGATGGAAGGACTCGAGGAGAATCATGAGAAGGATAGACTCTTCCTTGAAAATCATAGCTTCAAACTCAGCAGCAAAAGCCTCAAACTTGTCCTTGACTTCTTCAATCGAAGTATCCGGCAGCTGCTCTGCAGCAATCTTAGCCTCTTGGAAAAGGTCACGAATCTGGTCATCTACACCCCACATGACCTTGGGCGGCGAATCGTGGCCGTAGCTCTCCATGATTGGAAACATGAGCTCTTCCTTGCGCTGATAGTGGATATCAAACTGCCCCACCAAACTCAGCTGGCGCTGAAGTCCCTTGCAGATTTCAGGAAGAAGATCCTCATCTTCTGTGTTTCATAGGTAGATAGGAGCCTGCGAACCCGCATAAGGGCAGCCCGCAAGGCTAAATTTTCCTGCTTAAAGACCTGAATAGGATGGCCTGGATGGTCGGTATCAGCCACCTCCACATCCTGAATGGCACCTTTAAAGAGGTTGGCATGGACATTGCAGAGGGACATGACATCTTCAAAGGTCACTCCCGTATCCGAGTTCATCAGCTCATGCTCCATCAGGCTAATCTCTATAGCGGACACACCAGCAAAATGCTCATTAAAAAGCTCCTGAACAGACTCTGCCGAAGCTCCGTTATGTAAATCCAACAAGATAGACTTGAGGACTTCAATGCGTTCAGTAGCCATGCCTAAATCCCCACCACTTCATAGCCGTTTAATTCCAGAGTTTGCTTGATTTTATTAAGGTCAATGCCATTCATACCAGCACCTTTTTTGATAGAAACCACGCGCCCGACTGTATTGCGCATAACGGATTGGCCAGAGGCGTAAAAGCCCAACTCGACCAGAAACATCCAAAAACTTCAGGCTGCTTCTCAATCACTTCTGCCACTGGGATAGACAAATCAATCACATTATCCATAGCTGCTCCTTCATCGTCATTTTTCTCACAATTATACCATAAAAAAGCTATCAAACTCAAAGCAAAAAAAGCAGGAGTGTCTGCTCCTCTTATGCTTATTCAAAAGAAATGGAATAGCGAATTGAGATAGACATGATGACAGACTTCTGCCTTCCATTATTGCCTTAGGAAACGATAAGAAAATATAAAGCACATTTCTTCGTCTTTTTTCCCTTTTGTGATAAGCTAAGATTAGTGAATTGAAAGGGTTCTCGTATGTATCTTGCAGACTTAATGGAAAAGAGTGAAGCGGGACAGTTTATTGTCCTATCTTATTTACAGCAGCATTCTACATCTAGTTTGAAGGACGTTATGTCTGAAACCGGCTTCTCGAAAGCAACCTTGACCAAGTACATTAGCTTGATTAACGACAAGGCTATGGACCATCATGCAGCCTTATCCATCCAGCTTCAGGACGAAACACTCAGTCTGTCCATCGGACCGGATACCAAGGGACGGGACATTCGCAGACTCTTTTTGAGCAATGCTGTCAAATACCAGATTTTAAACCACTTGCTCTATCATCAGCAGTTTTTAGCCCATCAATTAGCCCAAGAGCTCATGATCAGTGAAGCAACACTCGGCCGTCATATATCTGGTTTAAATCAGATTTTATCAGAGTTTGAGCTATCTATCCAAAACGGCCGCTTAAAAGGTCCTGAGCATCAAATTCGCTATTTTTTTATTTCTGCCTCTTTTCGCAAGGTCTGGTCCAGCCAAGATTGGGAAAAAAGAACTCTAAAAACCAGAAAGAAGGCAGGAAGTTGCCGTCTTAGAAGAACTCTGCGGAGCCCAGCTCTCTCAAGGGCAGCGATTGGACTTGGCTCTTTGGGCACATATCACACAACAGCGCCTAAGAGTCAATGCCTGTCAATTCCAAAACATTGAGCAGAAAATGCAGGGCTATTTTGAGAATATCTTCTACCAGCGCTTGCATCGCCGGGACAAATGATTTCTTTGCCGGGTCAGCACATTACCCTGAGTCAGGAAGATGGGGAAATGATGATTTTCTTTTCATTTCTGCTTTCCCATCGGATTCTGCCTCTGCACACCATGGAGTATATACTGGGCTTTGGTGGTGAAATTGCCAGCCTGATTACGCAAATCATTCAAGAGATGAAGTCTCATGACTTGTTAGGGTGACTACATTGAAGATCAAGTGACCTACGAACTCAGCCAGCTCTGCGCCCATGTCTTTTCTTTTTCAGAGGCTGTCTCTTGCAAGACAAATACAAGCATGACTTGGAATTGCGCCATCCTTACTTATGGAGCGAATACGATTATCGACAAGTGGCAGACACTATTTTTAGCAAACTGCCTATTTTCCAGCAGGGAACATCTCTGGATAAAAAGGTGTTGTGGGAATGGCTCCAGCTGATGGAGTACATCGCTGAAAACGACGGTCAAGTCATCAAGATAGGCATGGACTTGATAGATAGTTTTATCGTTGTTTCCAGGATGACGGCCATTTTAAGGCGATACTTAGAGTACAATCGCTTTATTACGATTGAATCCTACGACCTTACCAGAAATTATGACCTCATCATCACCAACAATCCCATCCATCAGGCCCAGCAAGTTCCCATCTATTATTTAAAAAAATGACTTGGATTTGGAAGATTTGGCTCAAACCGTCACATGATATTTCATTAAGAAACTTGGAGAAATCCAGGTTTCTTTGTGATTTTCGCACAATCTCCTCAGATTTTTTTAAAATTTAAAAAAAGTTGATAAAAAAGAAAGCGTTTTATTTTATATACTAGTTACTGTAGAGGAAACATCCTCAAGATTTTTACCAGGAGGACAGTTCATGTCACAAGAAAAATACATCATGGCCATCGACCAAGGAACAACTAGTTCACGCGCCATCATCTTTAACAAAAAAGGAGAAAAAGTTAGCTCCAGTCAAAAAGAATTTACTCAGATTTTCCCTCAAGCTGGATGGGTTGAGCACAATGCCAATGAAATTTGGAACTCTGTGCAGTCTGTTATTGCCGGTGCCTTCATCGAAAGTGGAGTCAAACCTAATCAAATCGAAGCAATTGGAATCACCAACCAGCGTGAAACAACTGTCGTTTGGGATAAAAATACTGGTCTTCCTATCTATAATGCTATCGTTTGGCAATCTCGTCAGACTGCTCCTCTGGCTGAACAGCTAAAAAGCCAAGGCTATGTGGAAAAATTCCACGAAAAGACTGGTTTGATTATTGACGCTTACTTCTCTGCTACCAAGGTTCGCTGGATTTTGGACCATGTTGAGGGAGCACAAGAAAGAGCTGAAAAGGGCGAATTGCTCTTTGGTACCATCGATACCTGGCTGGTTTGGAAATTGACTGACGGGGCTGCTCACGTGACCGACTACTCAAATGCAGCCCGTACCATGCTCTATAACATCAAGGATCTTAAATGGGATGATGAGATTTTGGAAATCCTCAACATTCCAAAGGCTATGCTTCCAGAAGTTCGTTCTAACTCAGAAATCTATGGTAAGACTGCTCCATTCCATTTCTACGGTGGAGAAGTTCCAATCTCTGGTATGGCTGGTGACCAGCAGGCAGCTCTCTTTGGACAGTTAGCTTTTGAGCCTGGCATGGTTAAGAATACTTACGGAACTGGTTCCTTCATCATCATGAATACTGGTGAAGAGATGCAACTATCTGAAAACAACCTCTTGACAACCATCGGCTACGGTATCAACGGCAAAGTTTACTATGCCTTTAGAAGGTTCTATCTTTCATTGCTGGAAGTGCTATTCAATGGCTGCGTGACGGTCTTCGGATGGTTGAAAAATTCACCAGAATCTGAAAAAAATATGCCCTCGATTCTCACAACAATGACGAAGTCTATGTCGTACCTGCCTTTACAGGTCTAGGCGCTCCGTATTGGGATCAAAATGCACGTGGATCTGTCTTTGGCTTGACCCGCGGAACCAGCAAGGAAGACTTTATCAAGGCTACTCTGCAATCCATCGCTTACCAAGTACGAGACATCATTGATACTATGCAGGTGGATGCCAAGACTGCTATTCAAGTCCTCAAAGTCGATGGCGGTGCTGCTATGAACAACTTCCTCATGCAGTTCCAGGCTGACATATTTGGGAATCGATATTGCTCGTGCTAAAAACTTAGAAACAACTGCTCTCGGTGCAGCCTTCTTGGCAGGCCTGTCAGTAGGTTACTGGAAAGACTTAGACGAACTCCGCACTCTCAATGAAACTGGAGAACTCTTTGAACCATCTATGAATGAATCCCGCAAGGAACAACTCTACAAAGGATGGAAAAAAGCCGTTAAGGCAACCCAAGTCTTTGCAGAAATCGACGACTGATACTGATTTATATTTTGATAATCAAGTCAGTAGAAGCATGAAACGACTAAGTTAGAAAGTGTATAAATATGGAATTTTCAAAGAAAACACGTGAATTATCGATAAAAAAAATGCAGGAACGCACCTTGGACCTCCTGATTATTGGCGGTGGGATTACTGGTGCTGGAGTAGCCCTGCAAGCTGCAGCTAGTGGCCTGGAGACCGGTCTGATTGAAATGCAGGACTTTGCCGAAGGGACTTCTAGCCGTTCTACCAAACTGGTCCACGGTGGTCTTCGTTACCTCAAACAATTCGACGTAGAGGTGGTCTCAGATACAGTTTCTGAGCGTGCAGTGGTACAGCAAATTGCCCCTCATATTCCAAAACCAGATCCTATGCTCCTTCCAGTCTATGAAGAAGATGGCGCTACCTTCAGCCTCTTCCGCCTCAAAGTGGCTATGGACCTCTACGACCTCTTGGCCGGTGTTAACAACACTCCTGCTGCCAACAAGGTCTTGAGCAAGGAAGAAGTCTTAGAACGGGAACCTGAACTCAAGAAGGAAGGCTTGGTCGGCGGTGGTGTCTATCTTGACTTCCGCAACAACGACGCACGTCTCGTAATTGAAAATATCAAACGCGCCAACCAAGACGGTGCTCTGATTGCCAACCATGTCAAGGCAGAAGGCTTCCTCTTTGATGAATCTGGAAAGATTACAGGCGTTGTTGCGCGTGACCTCTTGACGGATGAAGTCTTTGAAATCAAGGCTCGCTTAGTCATCAACACAACTGGACCTTGGAGCGACAAGGTACGCAATCTGTCAAATGACGGTGAGCAATACTCACAAATGCGTCCAACCAAGGGTGTTCACTTGGTGGTTGACTCTAGCAAGATCAAGGTTTCTCAGCCAGTCTACTTTGATACAGGCTTGGGAGACGGCCGGATGGTCTTTGTCCTTCCACGTGAAAATAAAACCTACTTTGGTACGACTGACACTGACTACACTGGTGACCTAGAGCATCCAAAAGTAACACAAGAAGATGTAGATTACCTCTTGGGCATTGTCAATAATCGCTTCCCAGAAGCAAACATCACGATTGACGATATCGAAAGCAGCTGGGCTGGGTCTCGTCCTCTGATTGCAGGAAACAGTGCTTCTGACTACAATGGCGGAAACAACGGTACCATTAGCGACGAAAGCTTCAATGCACTGATTGCGACCGTTGAAAGCTATTTGGCTAAAGAAAAATCCCGTGAGGATGTCGAGGCGGCTGTTACGCAACTCGAAAGCAGCACTTCTGAAAAACACTTGGATCCATCTGCCGTGTCCCGCGGTTCCAGCTTAGAACGTGATAACAATGGCCTCTTGACCCTTGCTGGCGGTAAAATCACAGACTATCGTAAGATGGCGGAAGGTGCTATGGAGCGCGTGGTTGACATCCTCAAAGCAGAATTCGACCGTAGCTTCAAGCTCATCAACTCTAAGACCTACCCTGTTTCAGGCGGAGAGCTCAATCCAGCAAATGTGATTCCGAAATCGAAGCTTTTGCTCAACTTGGTGTCTCACGTGGCTTAGACAGCAAAGAAGCCTTCTATCTTGCAAACCTTTACGGCTCCAATGCTCCTAAAGTCTTTGCCCTCGCTCACAGCATCGAGCAAGCACCAGGTCTCAGCCTCAGCGGATACCTTTGTCACTGCATTATGCTATGCGTAACGAATTAGCACTCAGCCCTGTTGACTTCTTGCTTCGCCGGACAAACCATATGCTCTTTATGCGGGATAGCTTAGATGCTATTGTAGAGCCTGTTCTGGATGAAATGGGACGATTCTACGACTGGACAGAAGAAGAAAAAGCAGCTTATCGAAACGACGTACAAGCTGCCCTTGCAAATAACGATTTAGAAGAATTAAAAAAATAGAAAATACGAGAAGAGGCGGTAGGCAAAACAACTGTCTGCCACCCCTTCTTTTTAAAATGGAGTAACATAGATGATGAAAGAAATATTTGGTGAATTTTTAGGAACACTGCTCTTGCTCCTTCTGGGTAATGGTGTAGTTGCAGGTGTGGTTCTTCCCAAAACTAAGAGTCACAATTCAGGCTGGATTGTGATTACCATGGGATGGGGATTGCTGTTGCCATCGCTGCTTTTTGTATCTCGGCAACCTTGGCCCAGCCCATCTGAACCCTGCCCCTAACAATCGGAGTAGCTCTGAAAGGTGATTTGCCTTGGGCATCTGTTCTTCCTTACGTCCTTGCTCAGTTTGCAGGTGCTATGGTCGGACAGTTCCTAGTCTTCCTACAGTTCAAACCTCACTATCTAGCTGAAGAAAATCCGGCTAATGTCTTGGGTACATTCAGCACAGGCCCAGCTATCAAAGATACCTTCTCTAACCTGATTAGCGAAATCCTTGGAACCTTTGTTCTTGTGCTGACTATCTTCTCTCTTGGACTTTATAAGCTGCAAGCAGGCATTGGCACTTTTGCAGTCGGAACATTGATTATCGGGATTGGACTATCACTCGGTGGAACAACTGGCTCTGCCCTCAATCCAGCTCGTGACTTAGGACCTCGCATCATGCATAGTCTTCTTCCTATTCCTAAAAAAGGAGATGGCGATTGGAGCTATGCTTGGGTTCCAGTTGTCGGACCAATCATCGGTGCCGTCCTTGCAGTCCTAGTCTTCGGTTTATTCTAATATAACCTATTATCATTAGAGAACGCTTGACGTGTGTTCTCTTTTTTTGACTAATTGATTAGGCTAAGACTGAATCCCTATAAAACCGTTGCAATTTTGACAAAAGAAAAGACTTAGCCCTGTATTAGGGAAGACTAAGTCCTTTTTAGAATGATTTTGTCAACTCTAGCAAGCTGTTTCCGATTAACTCAAACGAGTGCTATCTCTCTTGGATAATTTCACCACTGCCTCGGTCCGAGCAGTATGCGGAAACATATCAACTGACTGGATGTAGCGTACATCGTAGACCTGACAAAGTTTGACCAAATCCTGAGCCAGAGTTGAGATATTGCAGGAAACGTAGACCATCTTCTCAGGTGCATAACGGACAATCGTCTCCAGCAACTTATCGTCCAGACCAGTTCGCGGCGGGTCGACAATCAAGGCATTCGCCCGATAGCCCTCAGCATACCAGCGAGGAATAATCTCCTCTGCCGTTCCAGCCTCGTAGAGAGTATTGTCAAAGCCCATGCGCTTGGCATTGCGCTTGGCGTCTTCAATGGCCTCAGGGATGATGTCCATACCTCTCAAAGACTTGACCCTTTTAGCAAAGGCAAAGCCGATGCTCCCAACCCCGCAATAGGCATCAATCAAATGGTCTTCTTCCGTTACATCCAGCGCCTTAACCGCCTCCCCGTAGAGCACCTCTGTCTGTTCAGGATTGAGCTGATAGAAAGCTCGAGGAGACTGGGAGAACTCATAGTCCAGCACCCCTTCTTGGATAGCCTCCTCGCCCCAGATAATCTCTGTCTTATCCCCGTAAATCTCACTGGACTTGCTCGTATGATAATTAACTGCCACTGTTTCCAACTCAGGAAATTCAGCCACTAGATCTCGAACGACTGGAGAAAAGTCCAGCTTACGCCCCGTCACAAAAATCATCTGCACCTGACCCGTCTTTCTGGATCTACGAATCATAACGGTACGTACTCCAGCAGTCTTTCTCTCATCATAGATGGGCAGTCTATACTTCCCTAAAAGCCGAGCTACCTTATTTATGATCTTTTGCGTTACCTTGTCCTGAACTAGACAGTTTTTCAGCGAGACCAGATAGTGGGAATTCTGGGCATAGAGCCCCGCCTTGACCTCATCCTTAAATTTCCGAGTCTGAAACTGCAACTTGGCCCGATAATAGAGCGGCTCCTGCATACCAATGGTTGGACGAATCTCATAGTTTTCGTAACCAGCTGGCGCAAATTTTTTCAAGGCCTGACGCAGCAAATCTTCCTTAAACTCCAACTGCTTGTCATAGTGGAGGTGCATGATTTGACAGCCCCGCAGCTATCATAAATCTCACAAGGCGCTTCCACCCGGAAATTTTGACCGCTTGTTAATTGTTAAGAGCTTGGCCTCGATAAAATTACGCTGAACCCTGGTCACCTGACAGTAGACTTCCTCACCCTTCAAAGCCCCTGGCACAAAGACCAGCGTTTTCTTATAAAATCCAATCCCTTCCCCATTAATCCCCATTTTCTTAATTTTCAAAGGGATTCTTTGTTTCACTTTCACATTCATGCTTCTATTATACCACGCTGCCTCGCATTAGTTGAGAATATGTTACAATAAAAGTATGAAAGCAGAAAAAGACATCCCTTCCAGTAGACCATTTTCCTGAGCAAATACGAACTTATCTAGAGGGAGCCACTTTTTACGACAGTTCCTCACATTCTGTAGCCAGTGTTTTTCTATGCCGATACGGGCTATTATTTGAAAATCGATCAAAAGGCCAGTTAGCACAAGAAGCCACACTTGCCAAATGGTTTGAAAAGCAAGGACTCGGTGTACCTGTCATTCACTACCTAACAGCAGATAAAGACTACTTACTGACTAAAGAAGCCGAGGGTAAGGACGCCCTAGCCTTTCTCCAACAGCCAGAAGAACTTTGCCAAACGATGGCTGTCACACTCAGAAAACTTCACAGCCTCCAACCCCAGCATTTCCCAATCCAGCATCGCCTCCAACACTATAAAGAACAAGCAGAGGAAAATTACCATAAAGGTTGCTTTTATCAAAAAGCTTTACTGCCTCAGTTTCATATCCAAAGCCGTGAGGAAGCATATCAGCTTATCCAAGAACAGGGACACTTACTGACGGTGGATGCCTTGATTCACGGAGATGCCTGCTTACCCAATTTCATTTTGAAAGACGCAGCAACCTTCTCCTGCTTTATTGACCTTGGACTCGCTGGCCTTAGTGATCGCCACCTTGACCTTTACTGGGCAATCTGGTCTCTTACTTATAATTTATCTGACCCCCAATACGCAGAGCTCTTTCTTGACTACTATGGCCAGAAGGATGTTGATACAGACAAACTGCGCTTGATAGCTGCCTTTGAAGCATTTGGCTAAAAGAAAGGATTCTACCAAAATCTCTTATGAAAATCACAAAAATCGAAAAGAAAAAAAGACTCTACCTCTTGGAGTTGGACGACAGTGAAAAAGCTCTATATTACAGAAGACACCATCGTTCGCTTCATGCTGTCCAAAGGGAATGGAAATCACAGAGCAGGAGCTATCAGAAATTCAAGACTATGCCCAATTTTCTTACGGAAAAAATCTAGCCCTCTATCATCTCTCCTTCAAGCAAAGAACTGCTAAGGAAGTTAAAGACTACTTAACGCCGCACGACATCCAACCAGAAATCATCAGTCAGGTCTTGGACAATCTAAAAAAGGATAATTGGATTAATGATAGAAAGTATGCTAATTCTTTTATCCAATCCAACCTTCTCACTGGTGACAAAGGCGCTTTTGTTCTCAAACAAAAACTCAGTCAAAAAGGGATTTCTAGCACTATTATTGAAGACGAATTGAGCCAGTTTGATTTCACTGAACTAACAGACAGGTTGCCCAAAAGCTGCTCAAAAAATACCAGGGAAAACTGCCCAGCAAGGCCTTACAAGATAAAATTCTTCAATCCTTGATAAACAAAGGTTTTTCCTATAGTCAAGCCAAAACCGCCTATCAGCATTTGCAAATCGAAGAAGACCAAGAAAACCAGCAAGAACTGCTCTATAAAGAGCTAGACAAGCAATACCGCAAGTACTCAAAAAAATACGACGGCTATGACTTAAAACAGCGTCTGACCCAAGCTCTAGCTCGCAAAGGCTATGATTTCTCCGACATCGCCAGCGCTCTGAGAGAATATCTTTCAAGATTTTCTATGAAAACTTATGCATTTCTATGAAAAATATGTTACAATAAAGAAGATAAACTTATAAATTGTAGAAAGTTGGTAAGTTATGAAACTTCCAAAAAGAAAGGCGACTTTATTACAATTCAAAGTTATAAGCATGATGGGAATCTTCACCGCACCTGGCGAGATACCATGGTACTAAAGACAACAGAAAACGCCATTATTGGTGTTAATGCACACACATTGGTAACAGAAAGTGACAGCCGACGTTGAGTAACACGTGAACCAGCCATTGTCTATTTTCATAAAAATACTGGTTTAATATCATTGCTATGATTCGAGACAATGGAACTCTATACTACTGCAACCTAGCCAGCCCTTACTATCTGGATAATGAAGCTCTAAAATACATTGACTATGATTTAGACGTCAAAGTCTTTTGCTGATGGTGAAAAACGCCTGTTGGATGTAGAAGAATATGAACGTCACAAAAACAGATGCACTATTCTGATGATTTGATTTCATTCTCAAAGAAAATGTCAAAATCCTAGTTGATTGGATTAACAACGGAAGAGGTCCATTTTCAGATGCCTATGTCAATATTTGGTACAAACGTTATGTTGAACTAAAGAATCTGATAAAGTTGTCAAAGAGCGTAAGCTCTTTTTCTTTGTCTAATTCTGTCCTCACAAGAGGTCAAATTCTTGCAATCTCAAGCATTTTCGGGTATCATATAGAAAATCCAGACTGTAAGAAAGGAGTCTCCCATGGCATTTACAAAATACTTCGGCCGATATGCCAGCTTTGGCATCATGACGAGCCTCCTGAAGAAATTGTCGACTCATTCTGGTACATCATCGATAACAATCTCAAAGGCGTCTTTCGAACTCGCCCGATCCTCAAGTTCGAAATCATCAACCGCCAGGAAGAGTATCTCTACGCTTCTCACAAAAGAACTTCAACACCATTATTTCATTTGACTTAAACTATCAATTTGACCCTTTCTTTTTCCCAGAAAAGTCACATCGTTGATAACAAGGGCAAAGAAACCATTATGCTATCTGATGAATACTCTTTGATGTAGTAAATCAAACTCAGCACATATAAAAACCTCTGAAAGCAACTATTCACCGCTATCAGAGGGTTTTTATCTTTAATATTACTCATCTCAAGTGGAAAGTACATTTGAGCAGCTTGATACAAACTAAACTTCTGGAACACTAGACTTTAAAATCAAACTAAACCTAGTTGAATAATCAAATCCCTTGCATTCAAATAGGATTATATAAAGAGACAAGACCAGAAGTTCTAAAAGATTCTATCGCTAATTAAATCCAATGTAAGCTAAGTCATAAATACTGTAAATACAGTTTTCTTAAAAACAAAAAGATAGATTAGTACATCTATCTTCTATGTTATCTAGTCGGGAAGACAGGATTCGAACCTGCGACACCTTGGTCCCAAACCAAGTACTCTACCAAGCTGAGCTACTTCCCGGTGTTTAAACAATCTAAAAACGGAGCCCTAAGGCTTCGCTGCCAAATGCACCCTAGAGGAGTCGAACCTCTAACCGCCTGATTCGTAGTCAGGTACTCTATCCAGTTGAGCTAAGGGTGCTCACTATTCATATTAATTTCATTATACCAAAACTTCAGAAAAAATCAAACACTTAATGCACCCTAGAGGAGTCGAACCTCTAACCGCCTGATTCGTAGTCAGGGTACTCTATCCAGTTGAGCTAAGGTGCTCATCTTCTTCTAGCCTCTTACAAGTCTATGCCGAGGACCGAATCGAACCGGTACGATCGTTACCAATCGCAGGATTTTAAGTCCTGTGTCTGCCAGTTCCGCCACCCCGGCCGCCTCGAGCGAACGACGGATTCGAACCCGCGACCCCCACCTGGCAAGGTGATGTTCTCACCACTGAACTACGTTCGCATCCTATTCAAAAATGCCGGCTACATGACTTGAACACGCGACTCTGATTACAAATCAGATGCTCTACCAACTGAGCTAAAGCCGGCTCATTATTATCTTATATGCGGGTTAAGGGGACTTGAACCCCCACGCCCCTAAAGCGCCGGATCCTAAATCTGGTGCGTCTGCCAATTCCGCCAAAACCTCGCTCTTATGACCCTGTACTGGGCTCGAACCAGTGACCCTTTGATTAAAAGTCAAATGCTCTACCAACTGAGCTAACGAGTCTCTTTCACTTTTATTGAAATCTTCTCGACTTCAATCGGTCCTGACTGGAATCGAACCCAGCGATCTTCGCCGTGACAGGGCGACGTGATAACCGCTACACTACGGGACCTATTCTTTTCAGAATATGGGAGTTAACGGGATCGAACCGCTGACCCTCTGCTTGTAGAGGCAGATGCTCTCCCAGCTGAGCTAAACTCCCTTTCTCTCACAGATCGACTATCTCATATCTCACAGGGGGCAACCCCCAACTACTTCCCGAGCGTTCTAGAGCTTTAACTGCTGTGTTCGGCATGGGTACAGGTGTATCTCCTAGGCTATCGTCACTTAACTATTGAATTAACTGTCCTGTCCTCTCAGACAAGCCTTGTCAACTCAAAATTGAATACAATATCAACTCACAATTCTCAAACCATTCGCTGCACTCTGATGAAGCTCTTATTCTAGGATAAGTCCTCGAGCGATTAGTATTAGTCCGCTCCATGTGTCACCACACTTCCACTCCTAACCTATCAACCTGATCTTCTCTCAGGGCTCTTACTAACTTGCGTTATGGGAAATCTCATCTTGAGGTGGGTTTTCACACTTAGATGCTTTCAGCGTTTATCCCTTCCCTACATAGCTACCCAGCGATGCTCTTGGCAGAACAACTGGTACACCAGCGGTAAGTCCACTCTGGTCCTCTCGTACTCAGGGAGCAGATCCTCTCAAATTTCCTACGCCCGCGACGGATAGGGACCGAACTGTCTCACGACGTTCTGAACCCAGCTCGCGTGCCGCTTTAATGGGCGAACAGCCCAACCCTTGGGACCGACTACAGCCCCAGGATGCGACGAGCCGACATCGAGGTGCCAGACCTCCCGTCGATGTGAACTCTTGGGGGAGATAGTCTGTTATCCCAGGGTAGCTTTTATCCGTTGAGCGATGGCCTTCCATACGGGAACCACCGGATCACTAAGCCTGACTTTTCGTCCCTGCTCGAGTTGTAGCTCTCGCAGTCAAGCTCCCTTTATACCTTTACACTCTGCGACTGATTTCCAACCAGTCTGAGGGGAAACCTTGGGCGCCTCCGTTACCTTTTTAGGAGGCGACCGCCCCAGTCAAACTGCCCGTCAGACACTGTCTCCGTAGATGATAAACCTACCGGGTTAGAGTGGCTATAACACAAGGGTAGTATCCCAACAAGCCTCCATCGAAACTGGCGTCCCGATTCTATAGGCTCCTACCTATCCTGTACATGTGGCACAGACACTCAATATCAAACTGCAGTAAAGCTCCATGGGGTCTTTCCGTCCTGTCGCGGGTAACCTGCATCTTCACAGGTACTAAAATTTCACCGAGTCTCTCGTTGAGACAGTGCCCAAATCATTACGCCTTTTCGTGCGGGTCGGAACTTACCTGACAAGGAATTTCGCTATCTTAGGACCGTTATAGTTACGGCCGCCGTTTACTGGGGCTTCAATTCATACCTTCGCGTTACCGCTAAGCACTCCTCTTAACCTTCCAGCACCGGGCAGGCGTCACCCCCTATACATCATCTTACGATTTAGCAGAGAGCTGTGTTTTTGATAAACAGTTGCTTGGGCCTATTCACTGCGGCTGACAAAGTCAGCACCCCTTCTCCCGAAGTTACGGGGTCATTTTGCCGAGTTCCTTAACGAGAGTTCTCTCGCTCACCTGAGGCTACTCGCCTCGACTACCTGTGTCGGTTTGCGGTACGGGTAGAGTATGATACAACGCTAGAAGCTTTTTCTTGGCAGTGTGACATCACTCACTCGCTACTAAACTTCGCTCCCCATCACAGCTCAACGTTACAGGTATAAGCATTTGACTCATACCACGCCTCACTGCTTAGACGTACATCCATTCGTACGCACGAGTTAGCCTACTGCGTCCCTCCATCACTTCATACTCTAGTACAGGAATCTCAACCTGTTGGCCATCGGATACACCTTTCGGTCTCTCCTTAGGGTCCCTGACTAACCCAGGGCGGACGAGCCTTCCCTGGAAACCTTAGTCTTACGGTGGACAGGATTCTCACCCTGTCTTGCGCTACTCATACCGGCATTCTCACTCTATGCGTTCCAGCGCTCCTCACGGTACACCTTCTCACACATAGAACGCTCTCCTACCATACCTATAAAAGGTATCCACAGCTTGAGTAAAATTGTTTTAGCCCCGGTACATTTTTCGGCGCAGGGTCACTCGACTAGTGAGCTATTACGCACTCTTTGAATGAATAGCTGCTTCTAAGCTAACATCCTAGTTGTCTGTGCAACCCCACATCCTTTTCCACTTAACAATTATTTTGGGACCTTAGCTGGTGGTCTGGGCTGTTTCCCTTTCGACTACGGATCTTAGCACTCGCAGTCTGACTGCCGACCATAATTCATTGGCATTCGGAGTTTTATCTGAGATTGGTAATCAGGGATGGACCCCTCACCCAAACAGTGCTCTACCTCCAAGAATCTTCATGTCGACGCTAGCCCTCTAAAGCTATTTCGGAGAGAACCAGCTATCTCCAAGTTCGTTTGGAATTTCTCGCTACCCACAAGTCATCCAAGCACTTTTTCAACGTGCCCTGGTTCAGTCCTCCAGTGCGTTTTACCGCACCTTCAACCTGCTCATGGGTAGGTCACATGGTTTTCGGGTCTACATCATGATACTAAAAGCGCCCTATTCAGACTCGGTTTCCTACGGCTCCGTCTCTTCAACCCTAACCTCGCATCATAACGTAACTCCGCCGGTTCATTCTACAAAGGGCACGCTCTCACCCATGAACGGGGCTCGAACTTATTGTAGGCACACGGTTTCAGGTTCTATTTTCACCCTCCCGGGGTGCTTTTCACCTTTCCTCACGGTACTGGTTCACTATCGGTCACTAGGGAGTATTTTAGGGTTGGGAGATGGTCCTCCCCAGATTCCGACAGGATTTCACGTGTCCCGCCGTACTCAGGATACTGCTAGGTACAGAATCTATTTAAAATACGAGGCTCTTACTCTCTTTGGCTGACTTTTCCCAAGTCATTCTTCTATAAATTCTGAGTCCACAGCGCAGTCCTACAACCCCGAAGAGTAAACTCTTGGTTTGCCCTCCTGCCTCTTCGCTCGCCTGCTACTAAGGCAATCGCTTTTGCTTTCTCTTCCTGCAGCTACTTAGATGTTTCAGTTCACTGCGTCTTCCTCCTCATTCCCTTAACAGAAATGGGTAACAGGCATCAACCCGTTGGGTTTCCCCATTCGGACATCCCCGGATCAAGTGCTTACCCTACAGCTCCCGAGGCATTTCGTCGTTTGTCACGTCCTTCATCGGCTCCTAGTGCCAGAGGCATCCACCGTGCGCCCCTTACTAACTTAACCTTATTTTTGACCTTTCAGTCTTAAACTCATTAATTTTCACAGCGTTTTCGGTTTATTTTCTGTTACTATTTGATATCAGTATTCAATTTTTCAATGGACAAAGTTCTTTATCTGAGTCAAACTAGATAATGGAGCCTAGCGGGATCGAACCGCTGACCTCCTGCGTGCAAAAGCAGGCGCTCTCCCAGCTGAGCTAAGGCCCCACATAGCCCTCTCAAAACTAAACAAGACTCAAGTGCATTCCGTGTGTCCTTACGGACTCCTTAGAAAGGAGGTGATCCAGCCGCACCTTCCGATACGGCTACCTTGTTACGACTTCACCCCAATCATCTATCCCACCTTAGGCGGCTGGCTCTTACGGTTACCTCACCGACTTCGGGTGTTACAAACTCTCGTGGTGTGACGGGCGGTGTGTACAAGGCCCGGGAACGTATTCACCGCGGCGTGCTGATCCGCGATTACTAGCGATTCCGACTTCATGTAGGCGAGTTGCAGCCTACAATCCGAACTGAGACTGGCTTTCAGAGATTAGCTTGCCGTCACCGGCTTGCGACTCGTTGTACCAGCCATTGTAGCACGTGTGTAGCCCAGGTCATAAGGGGCATGATGATTTGACGTCATCCCCACCTTCCTCCGGTTTATTACCGGCAGTCTCGCTAGAGTGCCCAACTGAATGATGGCAACTAACAATAGGGGTTGCGCTCGTTGCGGGACTTAACCCAACATCTCACGACACGAGCTGACGACAACCATGCACCACCTGTCACCTCTGTCCCGAAGGAAAACTCTATCTCTAGAGCGGTCAGAGGGATGTCAAGACCTGGTAAGGTTCTTCGCGTTGCTTCGAATTAAACCACATGCTCCACCGCTTGTGCGGGCCCCCGTCAATTCCTTTGAGTTTCAACCTTGCGGTCGTACTCCCCAGGCGGAGTGCTTAATGCGTTAGCTGCGGCACTAAGCCCCGGAAAGGGCCTAACACCTAGCACTCATCGTTTACGGCGTGGACTACCAGGGTATCTAATCCTGTTTGCTCCCCACGCTTTCGAGCCTCAGCGTCAGTTACAGACCAGAGAGCCGCTTTTCGCCACCGGTGTTCCTCCATATATCTACGCATTTCACCGCCACATGGAATTCCACTCTCCCTTCTGCACTCAAGTTAAACAGTTTCCAAAAGCATACTATGGTTAAGCCACAGCCTTTAACTTCAGACTTATCTAACCGCCTGCGCTCGCTTTTGACGCCCAATAAATCCGGACAACGCTCGGGACCTACGTATTACCGCGGCTGCTGGCACGTAGTTAGCCGTCCCTTTCTGGTAAGATACCGTCACAGTGTGAACTTTCCTCTCACACCCGTTCTTCTCTACAACAGAGCTTTACGATCCGAAAACCTTCTTCACTCACGCGGCGTTGCTCGGTCAGGGGTTCCCCCATTGCCGAAGATTCCCACTGCTGCCTCCCGTAGAGTCTGGGCCGTGTCTCAGTCCCAGTGTGGCCCGATCACTCCTCTCAGGTCGGCTATGTATCGTCGCCTTGGTGAGCCGTTACCTCACCAACTAGCTAATACAACGCAGGTCCATCTGGTAGTGATGCATTGCATCTTTCAATTAATTATCATGCGACAATCAATTTTATGCGGTATTAGCTATCGTTTCCAATAGTTATCCCCCGCTACCAGGCAGGTTACCTACGCGTTACTCACCCGTTCGCAACTCATCCAAGAAGAGCAAGCTCCTCTCTTCAGCGTTCTACTTGCATGTATTAGGCACGCCGCCAGCGTTCGTCCTGAGCCGGGATCAAACTCTCATTAAAAAGTTTGAGTTCGCACTCATTACTGTCCACTGACGATTTATTTTTCGTCTTTTTTTGACAGGTTACATATCTCTATGTCACCCCTGCACTTGGTTCGTCTTGTTCAGTTTTCAAAGGGCTTTGTCTTTCGCGACAACTATATTAGTATATCACCTATACCACCCAACTGTCAATACCTTTTTTGATCTTTTTTTATTTTTTTAAAAGTTTATTTTTCAGTTCTAAGTATAAAAGTTAATTTCTTTGTGAGCAGAAGCTGGTTTATGTCACCTGAGTAGTATAAACTTTCTATAATCTAAAAAGGTTGAGAAACTTGTCTCAACCTTTTTAGATTATTTATTTGACTTTTAACAGGCCAATATCTCCATCCTCGACGAGTATATACATTTGTGCTGCTGTCCTCAGCATCGGAATAGATAAAGAAATCATGTCCCAATAAATCCATCTGCAGAATCACTTCTTCCAAGTCCATTGGCTTCAAATCTATGTGTTTTGAACGAACAACTTTTGATGGAATTTCTTCTGCTTCTTCAGCAAAGGAATCTGTGAAAAGCTGACTTTGTACAAACCTTATGTGCGATTCTTTCTTTCAATCTTGGTCTTATTTTTGCGGATTTGGCGCTCAATCTTATCTGTGACCAAATCAATTGATCCATACATGTCTGAGAGATATCTTCTGCACGAAGAGTGATGGAGCCTAGCGGAATTGTCACTTCACTTTCGCAGTCTTTTTCACGGTAAACCTTGAGGTTCACACGCGCATCAAGTTCTTGCTCTGCTTGGAAATACTTCTCAATCTTCTCAAGTTTAGAAACTACGTAGTCACGGAGAGCATCTGTTACTTCTAGGTTTTCACCACGGATACTATATTTAAGCATATAAGTACCTTCTTTCTAAACATAAATGTTTTATTTATAATATCATTATAACGCTTTCATTCCTTTTCAAATTTTTCTTATCTTGCGATTGAAAAATGTCAAAATTTCTTTTCACTCCTGCTTCCAGCAAGATTTGCTTAGCTAATTGCAAGGTTTTTTCCAGTCGTATAGATATCATCAACCAGCAAAATTTTTATCTGGCAAATCAACTCATTTCTTAATTTTAAAAGCCTGCTGCGTCTGCAGACGCTCCTCACGTGTCTTACTCGACTGTGCTAGTGTCTTTTTTCTCTAAGATATTTCTATATGATAAGTTTGCAGCATCTAAAATCCCCTGCACTTGATTAAATCCTCTTACTTGAAATTTTTTGTTACTCACTGGAATTGGAACAATGGTATGCTCTCTAAACATTTTGACTGCTTTTTTAGTTGCTTTTGCAAATACAAAACGCAATACATAGTCTCCCTGAAACTTGTATTGACTGAAATAATCCTTCATTGCTTCATTATAGGTAAATAGTGACTGATGCTGGACTTGATTCCCTCTTTCCTCCCACTTTTTGCAATCTGTACATAAATCTGATTGCGCGTTGCGAAAACATCATGGGCAATGCTCTTCAGATATGCATTCAAAATTTTGATAACAAGTGGAGCAGCAGCTTGGTCCTTCTTCTTTTAATAGAAAAAGCCGTAAAAAACTACCTTTCTCCTTAATTTGCTCCTTACATAAAAGACACTCTGTCATAATCCCGCCTCCTTATTCATATCTCTCATTTCCCGAATTGCCTTTTCCATAGCAAGGGTAGTCCCATCATGAAAAAATAGCAACTGTCCAGTCGGTCTATCCATACTACGGCCAACTCGGCCTGAAATCTGAACCAGAGCACTACGACTGAACAGGCGATGATTGGCTTCCAAGACAAAAACATCTACGCCAGGAAAGGTTACTCCGCGCTCTAAGATAGTCGTTGTCACCAAAATAGTGATCTCCTTGCGACGAAACTGCTCGACAATCTCCAGACGATTTTCTGTTGTGGAGGCGACAAAAGCCAGCTTTTCATCTGGCAGAGCTATCTGCAAAGCCTGAGCAACATCCTCTCCTCTTTGAATTTCTGCAGCAAATATTAAGAGAGGAAATTGAGTCTCTCTCTGTTTTTCTATATAGTTCAAAAGTTTAGGTGCTATTTTCTTCTTCTGAAGATGTTTTTGAAAATCAGATAACCAAACTTTCTGAGGGATGGTCAAGGGATTACCATGAAATCTTCTGGGAAGACTCAGGCGTTTCAACTCACCTTTTTGAACTCTTTTTATCCAGTTCATCTGTGAAGTGGCTGTCGAGAAAAATAGTTGTAGCATCCTCTTTACAGAACGCTCTACAGCGTGATACAGCATGGGATTATCCACATAAGGAAAAGCGTCTACCTCATCCACAATCAACAAATCAAAAGCCCGATAAAATTTTAAGAGCTGGTGGGTGGTCGCAATTACCAAGGGGCTGCGAAAAATAAGCTTCTGACTCCCCATGCAGAAGGGCTATTTCACAAGAAAAAGTCTTCTTTTAGGCGCCGATAAAGTTCTAAACAAACATCAATCCGCGGACTGGCCAAAGCAAACAGACCCTCCTCTATCAATAACTCTTGCAAAGCACTTGGTAAATCATTTCTGTTTTTCCAGCGCCAGTAACAGCATGCACTAACGTATTCTGTCTTTTTCTCTAGCGCATCCAGTAAGCCTTTGGAACCTTCCCCTGAAACTCTGTCAGTTGCCCCTGCCATTTAAGCACCTGTTTTTTAGGAAAATCCTCTTGAGGAAAATAGTAGAGTTTTTGGTCACTCCGTACCCGGCCCAATATTAAGCATTCTCTACAATAATAAGCTCCAACAGGTAGCTGATTTTCTCGTTCAATCAAGCTGTTGCAGCGTCCGCAGTGGAGCTTGCCTTTTTCTTCTCGGATACTGGGAATTTCTTTTGCTTGTGCTCGCAAGCTAGACTCTAACTGATTTTCTGTAAATATACGTCCTAAACAATCTTGCAACTCTAACATACTTATTTATTCGTAATTTTTTGGCAAAATTCATATTTTCTTGTAAAATATAGTTATGGAATTTAAGACAATTAAAGAAGATGGCATGGTTCAAGAGGAAATTAAAAAATCCCGCTTTATCTGCCATGTAAAACGAGTTTACTCCGAGGAAGAGGCTCGCGCTTTTATCACTGCTATAAAAAAAGAACATTACAAGGCCACTCATAACTGCTCTGCTTTTATCATTGGGGAAAAGAGTGATATAAAGCGAACTAGCGATGATGGTGAGCCCAGCGGAACAGCCGGAGTTCCTATGCTGGGAGTCCTAGAAAAGCACAATTTGACCAATCTTTGCGTGGTGGTTACTCGCTATTTTGGCGGTATTAAAGCTAGGAGCCGGCGGTCTGATTCGAGCTTATGCCGGCAGTGTTGCTAGCTATTAAGGAGATTGGGACTGGTTGAGATAAAAGAACAGGCTGGCCTGCGCCTAAAGACTGTCTTACAGCCAATATCAGGATTTTTACAAATTTTTCTCAAGGCGGAAAATCTTGCTGAATACGATACTGAATTTACAGATACCGTCTCCACTCTTCTTTTCGTTGACAAAGGTGAAGGAGAACTGCTCAAAGATAAACTGACTGAGTTTTTTAAGGGCAAATTGGAGATGATGGATCAAGGACTGCGCCAAGTAGAAGTCCCCTTGACGTTTTGACATAAAGAAAAGCTATGGCTCTCATAGCTTTTTTATATTTTACAAAGCGCTTGTTTCATTTTATACTAATTCTATTAAATTATATTGAGGTATGTATTCTATGTCACGTATTTATCAAAACATTACAGAACTAATTGGGCAAACTCCCATCGTCAAATTGAACAACTTGGTTCCAGAAGGAGCTGCTGAGGTTTATGTGAAGTTAGAGGCTTTCAATCCCTGGCTCTTCTGTCAAAGACCGGATTGCTCTCAGCATGATTGAGGCGGCTGAACGCGATGGCCTTATCAAGCCTGGCGATACCATCGTTGAAGCAACCAGCGGAAATACCGGTATTGGCCTTTCATGGGTTGGAGCAGCCAAAGGCTACAAGGTTGTCATTGTTATGCCAGAAACCATGAGTGTGGAGCGCCGCAAGATTATCCAAGCTTATGGTGCTGAGTTGGTCTTGACTCCGGGTAGCGAAGGAATGAAAGGCGCTATTGCAAAAGCACAAGAAATCGCACAAGAACGAAATGGCTGGCTGCCACTGCAGTTTAACAATCCGGCCAATCCAGAGGTTCACGAACGAACAACAGGAGCAGAAATTATCGCTGCTTTCGGTGAAACTGGACTGGATGCCTTTGTAGGCGGTGTCGGAACTGGCGGAACTATTTCCGGTGTATCTCACGCTCTCAAAAAAGTTAATCCGGACATCCAAATCTACGCAGTCGAAGCAGACGAATCTGCTATCCTTTCTGGTGAGAAGCCAGGCCCTCACAAAATCCAAGGACTTTCAGCTGGATTCATTCCAGAGACCTTGGATACAGCAGCCTACAACGGTATTGTCCGCGTAACTTCTGATCAAGCACTGGAATTCGGACGCTATATTGGCGGTCAGGAAGGCTTCTTAGTGGGAATTTCATCTGCTGCTGCTATTTTCGCAGCTATTGAAGTAGCGAAAAAACTAGGAGCTGGCAAGAAAGTCCTTGCTCTGGCACCTGATAACGGCGAACGCTACCTGTCTACCGCTCTCTATGAATTTGATGCTTAGTATTTTTGAAAAATATGTCCATTTCAACTTAGCACTCAACTATGATTTGAATGGCAATTCTATCTAAAGCAAAAATATCCTGTTCTCTTATGGAACAGGATATTTTTTAAACTTTTTCTTCTTTTAAGAATTTTTTTGCCTCTTTGATCCAGATAGGCAGCTGTCTGCCTAAAGGCTCAAAACCAATTTTACAGCGGTCGTTTGAAAAGCGGTGGCGTCTAGGGAGGCGGTGCTTTTCTTCTTCTAGGGTCCGCATGGACAGACTGGACTTCCCAGAAAATTCATCATAGTCCACAACCTGAACCAAGACTTGCTGGCCAATCTTTTACACTATCATGAATATTTTCAATATAACCCGGACGAATTTCTGAGATATGAATCAGACCAATCGTACCATTTTCCAGCTCAACAAAAGCTCCATAAGGCTGAATCCCTGTGATTTTGCCTTTTAATTTATCACCGATTTTCATCAGTCTTCTACCTCAATTGTCTCAATCACAACATCTTCCACCGGCTTATCCATAGCCCCCGTCTCAACAGCTGCAATCTTGTCCAAAACTTGGTAGGACGCTTCATCAGCCAGCTGACCAAAGACAGTGTGGCGCCGATCCAAATGCGGTGTTCCTCCCTGACTGGCATAGACTTCAGCGATAGCTTCAGGCCAGCCGCCGCGGCTCAATTCCTTAGCTGAATAAGGAAGATTTTTATTTTGAACAATGAAAAATTGACTGCCATTAGTATTTGGCCCAGCATTTGCCATGGAAAGAGCCCCACGAATATTGTAAAGCTCAGGTGAAAACTCATCTTCAAATTTCTCACCATAGATAGACTGACCGCCCATACCGGTACCAGTAGGATCACCACCCTGAATCATAAAGTCCTGAATAATGCGGTGGAAAATCACACCGTCATAGTATCCGTCTTTAGCAAGAGCAATAAAGTTGGCTACTGTTTTTGGTGCATGTTCTGGAAAAAGCTGAACTTTCATGTCACCATGATTAGTCTTGATAGTCGCTTTTGGACCTTCTGCTGCTGCAAGTTCTACTTGTGGAAAATGTAATTCTTTTTCTACCATACCTAACTCCTCTAAAGCGGCAAAAATACCGTCTTCTTCTACTGTTTTTGTAATATAATCTGCTCTTTTTCGCAGTTCTTCATGGGAAACGCCCATGGCAATGCCAATTCCTGCATAGTCAAACAATTCCAAATCATTGAGTCCGTCGCCAAAAACCATGACATTTTCAGGTTTGAAGCCCAGATGCTCGACAACCTTGGAAACTCCGGCTGCCTTGGAACCTTCTGTCGGCACGACATCTGACGAATGAGGATGCCAGCGAACCAAACGCAGATGCTCCGCTAATGCCTCTGGCAGCTGCAGGCTATCTCCTCTATCTTCAAAGGTCCAAAGCTGATAAATATCCTTGTCTAAATGAAAATCTGGATCAACAGGCAAATCTGGATAAACCACATCAATGGCCTCTGAAATCAGAGAATTTCGATTAGACAAGGCCGCTTCATGACTTCCGACCAGACCATAGTCAATCCCTTCCTCCTGAGCCCAAGCAATATAGGATGTCACTCTATCGGACGGGATAACCGTCTGAGAAATCACCTTCCCTTTGCTGTCTTCGACATAAGCTCCATTCAGCGTAACGAAAAAGTCTGGCTGCAAAGCTCTCAGCTCCGGCACGACACCAAACATTCCTCGTCCAGACGCAATACCCGTCAAAATCCCTTTGTCTTTCAACTGCTTGAAAACTGTCTGGATAGAATCTGGGATAAAACCTGTATCCTTGACTCGCAGGGTATCATCTATATCGAAAAAGACAATTTTTATCTTTTTTGCCTTATACTTTAATTTTGCGTCCATATCTCCCCTTGTCCAATCTTAATCTTTTCTATTATACCATTAAAAGTCTTCTTGTGGGACAAGATGGTGCTGAAAAGCATAAACAACTGCCTGAGTGCGGTCGCTCACCTCCAATTTGGACAGGATATTGGAGACATGAGTCTTGACCGTTTTGAGGGAAATGAAAGAGCTCATCCGCAATCCGTTGATTTTCATAACCCTTGGCTAAAAGCCCCAAAATATCACGCTCACGAGCTGTCAAATCCTCGTGGAGCTCGATATGGTTACGATGATATTCCACTTTCTTGCTGACCTCTGTTTCAATGGCAAATTCTCCCTTGGCCACTTTTTGACGGCACGCAGAATTTCTTCAGCGCTGGAAGTCTTAAGCATGTATCCATGAGCGCCTGCATCCAGAACAGGATAAATTTTTTCATTATCCAGATAAGAAGTCAAAATCAGAATCTTTTGCTTCCGGCCACTCTTTTAAAATGGCCAGTGTCGCTTCAATCCCATTCATCTCAGGCATGACGATATCCATGATAATCACATCCGGACGACTTGCCAAAGCCTGCTCAACGCCTTCTTTGCCATTGACTGCTTCAGATACTTCTGCTATATCATCTTGCAGTTCCAGATAACTTTTCAATCCCAATCTGACCATCTGGTGGTCATCCACTAACAATATCTTCATGATCTTCTCCTTCTAGTAAAGGTATCGTGATTTCAATAGAAAGACCTTTTCTGGGGGCTGTCAAAAGCTTAAAAGTGCCCGCCATATCCCGCACACGGTCTTCCATATTTTTCAAGCCGTAGCTGAGTTCATCCTGAGCCAGCGGATCAAAACCGACGCCATTATCAGATACCTTGATTTTAAGCTCATTTAGGCGCCTGATAGAGGTAAATATCCAGCCGACTGGCCTGGGCATGCCGCAGTGTGTTGTTGATAATTTCCTGCATGATTCTGAAGACATGCTCCTCCATCTGTTTGGGTAGATGCCCAACCTGATGATTGAAGTGAACATCAATGTCACTTTTATCAGTCAGCTCCTTGATAATCACATCCATACCTTCGACCAGAGTCTTATTTTCCAACTCTGTAGGTCGCAGGTGAAGCAGGAGAATCCGCAAATCCTTCTGGGCTGTGTCCAGAATATCGGCAATCCCCTTGAGCTGCTTTTTGCAGTTTTTCTCCATCAAGCCGTTCTACATTTCCAGCCACTCCTGACAGAATCATATTGGCTGCAAATAATTCCTGACTGACAGTATCGTGCAAATCACGCGCAATCCGCCGTCGTTCTTTTTCGATAATTTTTTCTTCTGTCTGCAGGGTTTGGTTTTCAGACTTTTTGGAGATTTCTCTGTCAGACGGTGCAGCCTTCTCTCGAGCTGATGCAGAGAGCGATCCAGCTCGGGCTGGTCTGTCGGCTCCAGTCTCCGTCCATCCAGCAAATGCCGAAGATTTTTTTGCACATGGGCTACCGATAGATACTGTATCAAGCGAGCTGCTATCACAATCAGAATGGTCAGTGATAAACCGATAATCACAACAAAGAACACAAAAGACTGCAACAGCTCCAAATCATTAAAGAGCTCCTGCCAAGTGAAATCAAAAATATTGAAAATATAATGGAAGATGATAAATAAGACAAAGAAAGTATAGAGGAGAATGAGAAAATAATTTGATTTCTTCACTTTCTGACAACCTCCACATTTCCTAAGAAGCTGACGAGGACAATCTTCACTGTCTTATTGGCCCGTTTATAGTCTGGTGTCGTCAGCGAAATGGTTTCATTGCGCAGCTTGCGGGATGGATGATGCAGAAAATTTAGCTCCCCGTAAAGAGTATTGATTTGCAGCTGAATTTCCACATCCAGCGGCACAATAATCTTGGTATCACCAAAACCCTTTTCGAATGACAATGACATTATCATGGTTGACCAAAATCACGTCTTCCAAATGAATGGTGTCTTTCCCAACAATGCGCAAGAGATTGATGTCGTGAAATTGACAGCTGTCCTTAGAAAAATGCTGCAGATCCCCCAACCAGCGATTCTTCTCACTCTGAATTTCCACATCTTCTTCGTAAACGAGATGGGTTTCTTGATTTTCCTTATAGATATAAGGGTAGGCCACAATCATTCCATAAACCAGCGCGAATAAAAGGGCAGCAATGACGTAGGGATTGAGCATGATAATGAAAAACAGCATAATCATGGAAGCGACCAGCAGAAAATTCCCTTTTTGCTTGCCGAAGTAATAATAGAGCAGCAGCAAAAAAAGGACCAAGATAATGACAACTCGTGAAAAATCAGCTGCCAACATGGTCACCAATGCCATGGATAATAAGACTGTTTCAACAAAGACAAATAATTGAACCTTCCACATAGCCGTTTCCTTTCTCTACCTTCCTATTTTAACAAAATTAAACCAAAAAACCTCCGTCCAAGGCATGAAATAGGGAAATTTGTCCAGCAAAAAAGAAAAACCATCCGTTTTAAGCTAAAAAACTTAAAATGGACGGTTTATTAATCAACTATCAGATGAGCTAGAACTTGTTCCATGTCCACTATCTTCAGACGATGAGCTGCTCTTTGAGCTACTGCTAGACGATGATGATGACGAACTAGATGACGATGGTGTTGTTGCTTCTGTCACGTAAAGAGTGATTTTTTCATTAGACTTGAGATCGATTGTCTGACCTGCTGCTGGTGACTGGGAAGTTACCAAGTCTGCCTGAGTAGAAGTGACCGAACGGTCAACAACTCGCTCAATTCGGGAAGAAGAAATTCCCATTTGGATCAAGTAAGAACGTGCATTGGCGTAGGTGTACTGCATGCTGCCAAAGTCAGGCATGGATACACTAGTTACTTCTTGGCTACTGTCAGCTTGATCTTATGATTAGAAGTCAAATCATAGGTCGAACCAGCTGCCGGTGACTGGCGAATCACCTGACCTGGCTCGTACTCGTCCGATTCCTCCTCAACAATCTCAATCAATTTCTCAGAAACATTATAGTTTGTTTTCAGATTTTCACGACGGCCGCATCTTTTTGCTCTCTCAGATATAATCTTCCATCACAAAGGTCTTGGGTCCCTTGGAAATAATCAGGTCAATCTTGCTGCCTTCGCGGCGCTGACTATTGGCCTGTGGATCAGTTTTAATGACTTTGCCAGATTCGACATTGTCGCTGTATTCTTCCTTTTCGTCTCCGACAACCAGCTTCTTAGCTTCGATAGCGGAGCGAGCCTCTGCTACAGTCTGACCAGAAACATCTGGCACGCTGGTATTGGATGGGCTATTATAAAGAAGGACAACAAAAAGCCGCCAAAACCAATAGGGACTGCAAAGAAAAAGTACCTTTGTAACGCGTTCTCAAACGACGTTTCTTTTGGAACTTTCTTAACCGCATCGGCTATCTCTTCCTTAACTTCAGTCGCTTCCGCTTTAGGCGGAGTTGGCTTAACAGGTGGAACTGCTGGCTGCGGTACAGGTGAGATTTTTGGCAAGGTCTTGGTGTCTGCTTTCGCAACATCATCAAAGACTAATTTCTTTTCATTGCGGCGCTCATAAGATAAGCTGCTGGACAAGTCAACATACATCTCTGCAACTGACTGATAGCGATCCGTCAGTTTTTTGGCTGTTGCCTTAATGACCACATTTTCCAAGGCCTGAGGCACATTAGGATTTTCAGAAATGATGGATGGCAGCGGCTTTTGGAAATGCTGAAGAGCAATCGTAACGGCACTATCCCCATCATAAGGGATATGACCAGTCAGCATCTCATAAAAAATAATCCCCATCGCATAAATATCACTCTGAACAGTTGCTTTAGAGCCACGTGCCTGCTCAGGCGATAGATAATGAACTGAGCCTAGCATTGAGTTAGTCTGAGTCAGACTTGTCTCCGCAAAGGCCACCGCAATTCCAAAGTCTGTTACCTTGGCATTGCCATCTGGGGTCAAGAGGACATTTTGTGGTTTCAGGTCACGATGGACAATACCTCGTGTATGCGCCAAGCGCATTGCCAGCAAGATTTGTCCCATGATTCTGACTGCTTCTTCATTTGAAATCGGAGAATTCTCTTTGATATAGCGCTTGAGGTCAAGACCTGCCACGTATTCCATAGCCAGATACTGCTGGCCATCTTCTTCCCCAATATCAGTAATCCGAACGATGTGCGGATGGTCCAAGTCAGCCATCGCCTTGGCTTCCCGCTGGAAACGCGCGACAGCGATAGGATCTGTCTGGTAATTGGTCCTAAGAACCTTTACCGCAACTTCCTCACCATCCAAAATCAAGTCCTTGGCCAGATAGACATCTGCCATGCCTCCGCGGCCAATCTGCTTGATGATTTTATATCGCCCGGCAAAGATTTTGCCGATTTGAATCATGCCTTATCCTCCTTGTCAAAGCGAACCAGAGCAACTGTGATGTTATCCAGCCCTCCAGCATTGTTGGCAAAGCGAATTAAGGTTTGTGTTTTTTCAGACAGGCTGATGTCACTGGTGACAATGTCACAAATTTCACTGTCAGAAATCATATTGGTCAGACCGTCACTGTTGAGCAGAAGATAGTCACCATCCTCCAAAGTAATCATGCCATAGTCAGGCTGCACTTCGTCTTTTTGACCAATAGACTGGGTAATGATATTCTTCTGCGGATGACGCTCTGCTTCTTCTGGAGTAATCTGTCCAGCTTTCAACAAAGCATTAACAAGCGAGTGATCATTAGTCAGCTGACGGTATTCATCACCACGAATCAAGCCGATACGAGAATCGCCGATATGGGCATAGATGGCTTGATTATCAATGATAGCCAAGGCTTCCAAAGTCGTTCCCATACCCTTGTATTCTTCATCTTGACCAAATTGATGAATGCGCTGATTTTCCTCTTCCAAGTGCTCCGCAAACCATTCACGCACCTGATTCACCGAATCAATCTGTGTATCAACCCAGGCAGCTCCTAAGTCTGTCACAGCCATTTCACTGGCAATGTTTCCAGCTCTGTGACCGCCCATACCATCTGCCAAGATGATCAGGGTCTTGCCTGCCCGATTCACAAAAAGATTGGCATAATCTTGGTTATTTGTACGCTTTTGACCAACATCTGTTAATAATGAAATTTCCATACTGTCAGTTTCCTCCTCTTATTCCGATATCTTCCTAAATTGACTGATAAAAAATCCGTCGCTTTCATATAATTCCGGCGTAATTAAGATACAGCCGTCTTTGACGATATCTTTTCTTTCATGGTCTAATAAGACTTGCTCAAAGTTCGGATGACTGGCCAGAAATTTCTCGACAACCTCAAAATTCTCTTTGGCCATAATCGTGCAAGTACTATAAGCTATTATACCACCTTTACGTAGACTTTGACAAACGCTGTCTAGTATATCCAGCTGAATTTTTTGTAAATTCTCAAAATCTGCATTTTCTTTATTATATTTTATATCTGGTTTGCGGCGAATTAAGCCAATACCTGAGCAAGGAGCGTCCACCAAGATTTTATCGAAAGCATCTGGGCCAAATGTCTCAAACACTTTGGTCGCGTCTAGCTTTTTAGTGGTGATTTTATCTGCCAAGCCCAGTCTTTTTGCATTTTCTTCTACGAGTTCTAACTTATGATCATAGAGGTCCAAAGCTGTAATGTGGCCGCTCGTCAGATAGGAAGCCATGTGGACAGTCTTGCCCCCCGGTGCACTGCAGGCATCCAGAATCTGCTCCTCACCTTCGATGGCCAGAGTAGGAGCCACAAGCTGGCTAGACTCATCCTGAATCGTAATCGCTCCTCTTTCAAAGAGCTGATGCCCAGCAAAATGCCCCTGTCTTTTAACCAAGGCTGACGGAGATAAAAGCGAGTTCTCAGCCCCTAAAAGCTGACGAAGCTCTGCCTTGCGCGACATATCCGTCACGCGAATGCTGGCCTTGCTGCGAACAAAGAGACTGGCAAAGATAGCTAGTGCTCTTTCTTCTCCATACTCTTCTATCAAGGCTTTTACCAGCCAGACCGGCAGAGAATACTGGATCGAATAGCGTTTGTTTTTGCGCTTGATTGTTTCAAAATCAGCTACACCCTCACGCTCAATCCTACGTAACAAGGCATTGACAAATTTCTCGCTGCCGCGCTTACGGATTTTCGCAATTTCAACTGCCTCATGAACAACTGCATGCTGAGGGATTTTATCCAGATAGAGCATCTGGTACAGACTAATCATAAGCAGAATATAGAGCCAGCTATCCAATTTTTCCCTATCCTCAATCAGATGGGATAAATACCATTCCAGGGTGATTTTCCGAGCAACTGTGCCGTAAACCAGCTCTGTTACCAGGCCTTTATCTGCTTGGCTCAGCGGACTTTGACTCAGTGCTCGGTTTAAGGCGATATTGGAATAAGCTCTTTCTTCAAAAACTTCTTCCAAAATTTCCAAGGCCTGCCAACGGGCCGTTTTATGCTTACTTTCCAAAAGTATCTCCTATGGACAGGCTGCGGCCCAGTCCATTCAAAAAATCAACGATAGCCATCTTGGGCTTACCAGCAGGCTGAACCGTCTTCAGCGAGAGGGCTCCCTGACCAGCTGCAACCACCAGTTCTTTTTTACTAATAGACAATATCTGTCCAGGCTGACCGTTGCCGGCCGCCATATCTGCTTCGTAAATCTTAAAGCGTTGTCCCTGCAGCAAGGTATGAGCTACTGGCCAAGGATACATGCCACGAATTTGATTGAAAATTTGTCGGTTTGTTTTGCTCCAGTCTATCCGCTCTTCTTCTGGGCTGATATTCGGAGAAAAAGTGACCTGGCTTGGATCCTGCGGCTGAGGGATAATCTGCCCTGCCCTATAAGCTGGCAGAACATCCAATAACAGTTCTCGACCGATAAGCGCCAATTTCAAAGAGAGTTCCAACATTGTCAGTCTCTTCAATCGGCGTCGCCTTGCTGGCTATCATGTCTCCAGCATCCATTTCCTTGACCATTTCCATAATCGTAACACCCGCTTGCTCATCGCCATTGATCAGAGCATAGTGAATGGGTGCACCACCTCGGTATTTAGGCAGCAAGGAGGCATGAACATTCACCGCAAAGTCAACACTGTCCAGCAAACGGCTAGGCAAAAACTGTCCCAAAGCAGCTGTGACAATACCATCTGCTTCTAAGTTCATCAACTCCTCTAAATCCGAGCTTTGAGCCAGCTTTTCCGGTTGATAAACCGGTAGCTTGTATTCCAAGGCCAGCTCTTTTACTGGAGTCATGCGAATCTCTCTTTTACGGCCGACGGCCCGGTCCGGCTGCGTTACCACTGCTAACACTTCGTATTGACCGCTATCCAGCAGCCCTTTTAGGACAGTCGCTGAGAAGTCCGGTGTTCCCATAAATATTATTTTCATCATTTTTAAACTATTGATTCCTTCTTTGTTCCTTCCCTTATTATATCAGAAGTCGCCTACAACAACCTTAATCTCGGCTAAAAAGCTTCACATAAAATTTTGTGGTTCATTATCAATTGTCAGGCGTAAATCTTTATTGTCCCGATTCTGCGTCCAGTCCAAGACTTGATTTAGCGTCGCCTGCAGCTTGTCCTCAAAGCGATATTTGAGTAGAATCTGATAATGATAGAGATTGTGGGTGCGGGCAATCGGCTTCGGCGTTGGACCCAGGATTTGCACTTTTTCTGACAGACCGCTTCGCAGAATATCCATAACCTCATAGGCTTTTCGCACTGCTGTCTCTTCGTCCTTGTGCGACAGGGTTAGACCGACCGTAAAGTAATATGGCGGATAGCCTAGCTGCCGGCGGATTCCCATTTCATAAGCATAAAAGCCCTCGTAATCCTGTTGCTTAGCAAACTCAATGGCATAATGATGAGGATTGTAGGACTGGATAAAGACCTGACCAGCCTTTTCAGCCCGACCAGCCCGGCCCGCCACCTGAGTCAGCAGCTGGAAGGTTCGTTCTGAAGAGCGAAAGTCCGGTAGATTAAGAGCAGTATCTGCATTGAGAACACCAACTAGCGTCACGTTTGGAAATCCAATCCCTTGGCAATCATCTGGGTGCCTAAGAGAATATCTGCCTGCCCCTGACCAAAGCTTTCTAAAATGGCTTCATGACTGCCCTTTCTTACGGGTCGTATCTACATCCATCCGCAAAATGCGAGCCTGTGGAAAGAGCTGAATCAACTCATCATAAGCTTTCTGCGTCCCAGTACCATAATAGCGAATGCTGCGGCTGGCACAGTTAGGACAACTCTGAGGAATATTCTTAGTAAAACCACAGTAGTGGCAGTTCATGGTCTTAGTGTCCATATGCAGGGTCAGAGAAATATCACAGTTGGGACAGCTATCAACGGTCCCACATTCCCGACACATGACAAAGCTGGAATACCCCCGCCTATTAAGCATGAGAACCGTCTGCTCTCCCTTATCCAAACGATCTTGAATAGCCTCTAGCAGGACTGGGGTGAAATTACTGGCCTCATGCTGCCCGATATAATCTCGAAAAATCCACCACTTCCACTTGAGGAATCTGCGCCAGCGGATTTGCGCGCTTGCTGAGCAGCTGAAAATCATAGACTCCACGGCTTGCTCGAGCACGGCTCTCCAAGCTCGGAGTTGCCGAACCCAGCACTAAGACAGCTTGATTATACTGAGCTCGCAGGAGAGCCACCTCTCTGGCATGATAGCGAGGATTGGAATCCCTGCTTATAAGAGGATTCATGCTCTTCATCAATGATAATGGCTCCAATATTTGTCAAGGGAGCAAAAATAGCTGAACGCGCGCCGACAACGACCTGGGCAGCTCCTCGCTCCACCTTGCGCCACTCATCGTATTTCTCACCGTCAGACAGACCTGAATGCAAAATTGCAACTTGGTCGCCAAATCTAGAAATAAAAGCGGTCAGTAACCTGCGGAGTCAGAGAAATCTCTGGAACCAGCATGATAGCGGTCTTTGCCCTGAGCCAGTGCCTCTGCGATGACCTGCAGGTAAACTTCGGTCTTCCCGCTGCCAGTAACCCCTTCTAGGAGAACTGGCTGAGAATGACTCTGACCAATTTTCTGAGTGATTGCCGCAACCGCTGCGGCTTGTTCATCATTTAAGGTCAGACTTTGCTGCTGCCGCTCCTTTTGGAAATAAGAAGCAGAACGGCTGATTTCTCTATCTTCAATGCTAATTAGGTTTTCTTTGATAAAAGTAATTAATAATATCGCGCGAAAAATTTTCTCGCAAATCTGCCAAGAGCTGGCTATCCTGCTGCTCCAGCAAGACTTCTTTTAATGCTTGTTTTTTCTTGGCTTGTCGGGGAAGGTCATGATTTTGCAGAGCGGTATGATTGACCTGATACCATTTCTCAGTCTTAATATGCTTCTTGTCCGTCGCCTGATACTCCAGCCGAATGCGGCCAGTCTGGGTCAGTCGCATCAGCTTGGCCTGACTTTTCTTGTCCAAATCAGAAAAGCGAAGACTGTCCTCCTGACCAAAGATAGCTGAATGCTCCTCATCATTCAGCAGCTCCGTCGGATAGAGTAGTTTATCATAGCTGGAGTTGAGAAGACTAGGCAGCATGGCCTTTAAAAGGGTAATCTTATAGGAAAAGACTGACTTGCGCAGCTCGTCCGCCAGCCAGAGCTGTTCCTGATTCAGCACGGGACTGAAATCAAGGACTTCCGCAATCTCCTTCAGCTCTTCTTGGTCTCCTGTCTCATCAAAACCAACCACAATCCCTTGAATCAGGCGATTTCCCTGCCCAAAAGGAACATGAACCCGCATGCCAGCTGCCAGCATCCCTGCAAACTCTTCTGGAATAGCATAGCTATAGGGCTTGTCCGTTTGCATCAGAGGAACATCCACAATAATCTTTGCCACCTTCATATTCTCACCCCACTTTCCTCAACATCGTCACAGAAAAAATAAGATTGAGCATCCCCAACCTTAAATCTTCTCACCTTCTTCTTTTTCTTTAGCGATTTGCTCTTTAATCTTGCGTTCTTCTTCTTCTTTACGAAGGAGCTCTTCTTCTGCCCGACGGCGAACAGCCTCGCGCTTGCCTTCTGGATCTGGATGGATAACAACATTACCGGATTCAATTTCTTCCAAAGCACGAAGAGTGGATTTGACAGACTTGAATTCCTGTGTAGCGGGAGCCCCAGCTTCAAGCTCATGCGCGCGCTTAGCTTCTAAAATAACCAAGGAATACTTTGACGGAACCTTGTCCAGCAAAGTGTCAATAGACGGTTTTAACATCATAATTTTCTACCTAATTTCTAACTTTCTATCGAATAATCGTTTCATTTTTTTGGAAGCATGTCCTGATAACGGCCGATAACACGGTCTACTCGGAAATGCTCTGCTTCAATCACGCGCTTGACACGGTCGGCAGCTAGCGGCACCTGATCATTGACAATGGCATAATCATACTCGCGCATGAGGGCAATTTCTTCTTTGGCCTTTTCAATGCGCTGGGCGATAATCTCAGCACTGTCTGTCCCACGGCCGACCAAGCGGTCTTTGAGTTCTTCTAAGTCTGGAGGAGTCAAAAAAATAAAGACGGCATCTGGAACTTTTTTTCTTGACTTGCAAAGCTCCCTGAACCTCAATCTCTAGGAAGACATCAATACCTTTATCCAACGTTTCATTGACATAAGTCAGAGGCGTCCCGTAGTAGTTTCCTACATACTCTGCGTACTCCAGCATCTGGCCCTGACGAATCAGCTCTTCAAACTCCTCGCGAGTGCGGAAGAAATAGTCAACTCCATCCACTTCGCCTGGACGCTGAGGACGAGTCGTCATGGATACCGAGTACTGGAAATTGGTTATCAGTGCTTTCAAAAAAATTTCTCGTCTAACAGTCCCTTTTCCCTACACCAGAGGGACCAGAAAAAGACGATTAGTAAGCCTCGTTCCGTCATCATGTCTCCTTCACAGTCTTTCTATCTAGTGTAACAAAATTAGGCTGATATTTCAAGAGGATAGGAAGAAATGTATGTGTCTAGAGTTTTGAGAAAATAGAAAAAATAAGCAAGCAATCATACGGAAAACAAAATAGACCAGCAGAACATTCAAGAAAAAAGCAATCTGTTACCAGACTGCATTTCTTCTTTATTTTGCGTAGTCAACGGCTCGCATCTCACGGATAACCGTTACCTTGATATTGCCTGGATATTCCAAGTTGTTTTCGATCTTTTCACGAACATCGTGAGCCAAAATCGTAATCTTGTCATCCTTAATCTTGTCCGGCTGAACCATAATCCGGATTTCACGGCCAGCTTGTAAAGCAAAGCTGTTCTTGACTCCCTTGAAGCTATTGGCGATTTCTTCCAAATCTTGGAGACGCTTGATATAACTTTCCAGAGATTCACTGCGGGCACCTGGCCGAGCAGCACTGAGTGCGTCTGCAGCAGCTACGATAACAGCAATGACACTTTCTGCTTCCACATCTCCGTGGTGGCTGGCAATGGTATTAACAACAACTGGATGCTCCTTGTACTTACGAGCCAGTTCTGTCCCGATTTCCACGTGGCTGCCTTCAACCTCACGGTCGATAGACTTGCCAATATCATGGAGGAATCCAGCACGGCGAGCTAAATTAGCATTTTCACCTAGCTCAGCAGCGATGATACCGGAAAGCTTGGCAACCTCAATAGAATGCCTCAGGACGTTCTGACCATAAGAAGTACGGAACTGCAAGCGACCCATGATTTTCATCAGATCAGGATGTAGGTTAGGAGCTCCGATTTCATAAGCTGCGGCTTCCCCGTACTCACGGATACGATTGTCAATTTCTAGACGGTTCTTCTCAACCAACTCCTCGATGCGAGCTGGATGAATGCGACCGTCTTTCAAGAGTGCTTCCATGGTCATACGAGCAATCTCGCGACGAATCGGATCAAAACCTGAGAGAGTGACCACTTCAGGCGTATCATCAATGATGACATCAATACCAGTCAGACTTTCAAAAGTTCGGATATTGCGACCTTCACGGCCAATAATCCGACCCTTCATACTGTCATCTGGCAGATGCACCGTTGAGTTGGTTTGCTCAGCGACATAATCACCGGCAATACGCTGCATGGCTTGGACCAAGATATTCTTCGCAACCTTGTCAGACCGCTCTTTGATATCTTGCTCCGCATCCCGAATCCTAGTCGCAATCTCTTTAGAAAGCTTTGTCCTCGGTCTGCGTCAAAATAATATCACGCGCTTCTGTCTGCGATAGCGAAGCAACTCGCTCCAGCTCTGCTGCCTTCTGCTTTTCAAGTTCCGCTACTTGTTCTTCACGCGCATCAATGTGTTTAGATTTATCTGAGAGACTTTGTTCTTTTTGCTCCAAAGCCTTTTCTTTGTTGCTTAAATTATCGTCTTTGCGGTCAAGAGTAGAAGCACGCTCTGTCAAGCGGCTTTCGATTTGTTTCAACTCTTGACGTTCAGACTTAAATTCTGCATCAACTTGTTCACGATATTTTCTGGCTTCTTCTTTTGCCTCCAAAAGTGCTTCTTTTTTAAGCGAACTTGTTTCCCGCTTAGCTTCTTTGACAATCAAATCAGCTTCACGTTCAGCCTGTCCGCGTAAATTGGTTGCTTCTTGTTCAGCATTTAAAAGAGTAAGCTCTGCAGCTTCTTTAGATGATTTCATCTTAGCCGAGACACTTACATATCCAATCACTAAACCAATGATGGCAGCAAAAACAGACATAATTATAGGAAATAGGTCCATGTTTTTACTCCAAATCTATTTAATTGTTGAATTCAAAATTCCATACTATTCTATCACAAATCTAAAAAAATTCACAAACCTATTTTTTTGAAAAAAACAAGAAAGCTTTTTGTCCAATTTTTACCGACTAAAATCTTCAAAGTTTGTAGAAGCCTGAGCACCAAAAACTTTTTCAAGAGATAAGCAAGATTGTTCAAATTTTTCATTCCTTTAAGACGCAAACTTTATTCCCAAATAAAAAAATTTTTATGCTATAATCAGAGAAGAAAAAGATGCATATGAGACAGGCTTTTTCTTCGCTAACAAGACAAACCTATGGCTTGATATCACTAGAAAAACCTTCTCGCACTCGCTACATTGTAAAGGAGAAACCATGTCTAAAGAAGTTATCGTTGAAAGCTTTGAGCTGGATCACACCATCGTCAAAGCGCCTTATGTTCGCCTCATCGGAGAGGAAACTGGCCCTAAAGGCGACATCATTTCCAATTTTGATATCCGCTTGGTTCAGCCTAATGAAGATTCCATTCCCAACTGCTGGCCTGCATACCATTGAGCATTTGCTGGCTATGCTGATTCGCAAGCGCATTGATGGTATGATTGACTGCTCACCTTTTGGCTGCCGCACTGGTTTTCACATGATTATGTGGGGCCAACACAGCTCCAGCCAGATTGCTCAGGTCATCAAATCCTGTCTGGAAGAAATCGCTGAGTCAACTAGCTGGGAAGATGTCCCTGGAACAACCATTGAATCCTGCGGAAACTACAAGGATCACAGCCTCTTCTCAGCCAAAGAATGGGCTAAACTTATTCTCAGCCAAGGAATCTCAGATGATGCCTTTGAACGCCATGTGATTTAAAACAATAAAAAGTTCTCGAAATTGAGAACTTTTTTTGTGCATGTATAATGAAATCCATCAACAAACTATAAAGCCAGCTGCTGAAGAAATGTTCACAGATGACTAGAAATCAAGTGAGTCAGCATGACCTGGTCCATTGCCGACGAAGTAGCCAGTCTTACAGTTGATACTGAAGAGGTAGGTGCCGTCTGGCTTGAAGAGGTTATAGTAGCCGTTTCCTTTAATAATATTGACGCGTTCCAGGATATAGTTATCACCAGAAATATAGCCACGCTCACGAGAAGTTTGCAAAATCTTCTCTAGAACGCCAGGATTGAAAGTCCAAGCTGGATTGTTGACGTCATCAATAGCTGCTTGGTTATAAGGGACACGACTGAGGTCTCTCTGCAGATTTACTCCATTGCTTGGAAGACCATAGCCAGAGTATGAGTTGGAAGCCCCTGAACCAGAAGCAGACGAGCTTGAACCGCTGCTTGTACCCGCACCAGTGCCTCCCTGATCAGTAGCAGGAGCTGGTGTTGGTACCTGTTGGCTACGTCCTTGGGCAATCGCTGCCTTTAGAACTTCATCTAGCTTAGCATTGCCACTTGATACATCTGAGAAGGTCGCATTTGTATTGGCCTTGGCTTCCTTATTCAAGATACCGTCAGTGATCGCTCCACCATCAAACTGCGAATTGACACTTTGGATAGCCGAAATCTGCTTGACCAAGGAATCATACTTGCTCTTAGCGGCATCATAGTCTTTGCTGCCTTTTAGCTTTTCAAGTAAAGTTTTTAATTTTTCCAAGTCGCCGAATTTACTGTTTTTGACAGCTGTCTGATTGCTATCTGTGAAAAATGCAGCATATTCATCATTAAAGGCCTTCAAATTCTTGGCAGTATTATCAGAGCTAGAGGAAGACGAGCTCTTTTTGCTGGACTGCGATGTTGAAGAACTTGAGCTTGTAACAGTCTTGTGCCCCCAATTATGCCCCAGAGCAAAGTAAAGCCCTGTGCCCGCTACAGCAATCCCTAAAAGTCCTAAGACTGGATAAAGGAAAGCTTTTTTCTTGTAGAAAGGCGTCTTAGGAACCTGTAATTCCTTCTCATCAAGCGGTTCTGGAATAGGACCGTAAGATGTCTTTTGAACGGGAGCAACAGGAACCGCATCTTCCTGCTCTGAGCGTTGACTGCGAGATCCTAAGGGATTTGGAGCTGCTTCTGGTTCACTTGCTGTCTCAGCGGCTGTCAACCGAGCTGTTGGAATCTCCTGTTCACTTTCAACCTCTTGCCGTCTTTCTTTGATGAAGTCGGTCAAATCAGAAGAGGCTTGCTCAGCTTGAGCAGCTTCCTGCTCCTGCAGCTTTCTGATTTTCTGAGTTTCAAATTTTCCTGCTTCGATTTCCTGACGGTGCTGCTTGATATACTTATCCAGCACATTGTCGCTTTCATTCACACCGGCTTCCAGCTCCTCTTTCTTACGAGTAGCTTGTCCGACTGTCATTTCCTTGGCCTCTTCAAAATCAAGGACAGACTCTTTCTTTTCTTCTTCCGGTGAGTAGTTTTCTTCTTTCGTCACGGCAAATCCTTTCTAATCTAACTGACGTTTGACCCGCTGGCCAAAATACTGATACAAATCAACTTTTAAAGTTCCATTATAAAGTTTGCGTTTTTTATCGGCCTGACTGCCATATTTGCTTTCAAAAGCTTCATCGCTAGTCAGGATAAACTTGCTCCAGGTTTTGAGCGGAGCAAAGGTTTCTCCCATTTCCTGATAAAGACGAGTCACAGTCTCATCATCTAGGAGGCGCTCCCCATACGGCGGATTAGAGATAATCACACCATTAATCTTATCTGTATGCAAATCCTGCAGACGCATCTGCTTGAAGCGAATCTGCTCTGCAACTCCTGCTTGCTCAGCGTTTTTTCGAGCTAGTTCTACCATACGGCCATCGATATCCGAGCCAGAAATATCCAGCTGAATGGTCTGATCAATCTGACTGAGTGCAGTCGAGCGAGCCTGTGCTACCAGATCTTTATCCACCCAATTCCAGTCTTCAAAGGCAAAAGAACGATGGAGTCCCGGCGCCATCTTCATCCCGATCATAGCAGCTTCGATACAAAAAGTACCAGAGCCGCAAGTCGGGTCTATCAAAGGCTTATCTGGATACCAATTGGACAGGAGTAAAATGGCCGCTGCCATATTTTCCTTGATCGGTGCACCACCTTTCTCAGCCCGATAGCCACGTTTGAAGAGGCTAGACCCTGTTGTATCAATCATGACCGTCGCTACATCTTTTAGAATAGAAACCTCTATCCTAAACTCAGCTCCATTTTCCTGCAGGGGCACCCCTTCCGGACGTGCATAATGCTTCTGCAGCTTCTTGACAACTGCCTTTTTAGAAATAGCCTGAACACTAGGGCTCATTGTGAAGTTTTGACTTGACGCATTTAGCCTTGGCAATAGGAAATTTAGCTCCCAGCGGTAGATAATTCTCCCAATCCAGAGCAAAAACTCCCTGAAAGAGCTCTTCAAAAGTCTTGGCTGGAAAACTGCCAACTACAATCTTAATCCGATCGGCCGCGCGCAGCCAGAGATTGGTTTGAATAATGGTACTGACATCACCCTCGAAGCGAACCCGGCCATTTTCGACCTGACAATCAAGTCCCAGCTCTCTGATTTCACGGCCGACGACAGCTTCTAGCCCTGCCGCTGCGGTCGCAATTAAATTAAATTTTTCTTTCATCTTGGCTTTTTAAATGGATTCCAATCTATACAAACAAAGGGAGTGAGACAAAAAAATCGTGATTTCGTCACATCGATTTTTCCTCACTCTCCCTTTTTTTAAATTTTTGGGCTGAGAAGGTTTTCGCTGCCATTTATCAGCTAGCTCATTCCTTGAAATGTCCATCAGACAAATGAAGCAACAGCTAGTTGAACTTGGCAGAGAATAGAGCGCTCAGCCACTCTCTTGCTATTCTATTATAAAATTTAAAGAGGACAGGACTTGCCGTCCCAGCCTCAGCCTATATGCAATTTTCTGTAAGCCATGTTTTGTTCCGGAAATGACTAGGTACCATTTCCTTCGATAATCATCTGTCTACTGTTTCCAGTCAGAGTGCTATGTTCGCTTCCACGCACTCCATGCCCCGACCAAAGTTTGGGTTGCTAGCTTGAGGGGTTTACCGCGTTCCACTTCTTCTGTTTCCAGAAGAACTACGTCACTGTGGCACTTTCAGACCTAATCAGACATATCCAAAGACTTAGCCCTTTCAGTCGCCGTAACGGAAAAAAATCCGTCCCTAGGCTTATTTCTTCGCCTAGCACAAACACTACCGGCATCACAGCCAGTGCTAGCATGGACTTTCCTCATGAAAAATCTAAAAATTTCCACGCGATTATCCAAAAAAATTGCACTGTTCTAAAAAGAACCATTATTCACGATCCAGAATTTGTTTTCCGAATACTTCCTTTTCAAGACGGTTCAAGCGCTTCAAGATATCAAAATTAGTCGCAGAAGTCATCTGAGGGAAGCTTTCTGCAGTTGACTGAGTCGCTTGTGTTGATTGGACAGGCTGAGTCGGCTGAACCGGTGCTTTTTCAACCGGCTTCGCAGCCAACTCTTCCTTGAGACGGCGATTTTCCTCACGCAGCTCCTTTACCAAGGCTGCATAAGTCTCATAATCCTTGATAATATCATCCAAAAACTCATCCACTTCGGACTTACTATAGCCGCGCACTTCGCGTTTAAAATCCTGATCAAAAATATCTTTTGCTGTAAAAATAATACTTGCCATCTTCTCTCTCCAATCTAGTTTATCATATTCAATTATAAACAAAATGCCTAATAAAAATCAAGATTTATCATCTAATTTCCCGAAAAATTTTCAGCCACTTCATTCAGGTCATCAAATGTTAATTTTTTGATAAAATATTGTTCTTGTTTTTTCATTTCTTGGTAAAGATATTTCAATTTTGTCTCCTGTTCTTCATCGTAAAAGAGGTAGGCTCCATCTGTATTTTGAATGACGAATTGATTGTAATCACGAAACTGACTAGGATTTTGGTAGGTCGGATAAGCATACTTGACAAAATCGGTTTGCTTAAAAGCAGCTAATTTTGCTTGATTGGCTTCGTTCCAATTTTCACCTTGATTCTCAAAGAGAAAGATGGTTGCCGTCTGAAATTCATAGTCCTTTTTCAATTCATTAGCTAGATCCAAAACCCAAGACTCAAAGCCCAGATTGCCCATAAAAACCAGCCAATCTACTCCATCTTCCAAAAAACGGATTAAGTCCCTCTTAGCGGCTTCTTTTATGATGTTTATTCTCATATCTTTTTCCGTCGAAATGCCGATTTCAAAGGCTTTGTAGCCTGTTATTAATAGACTGGTCATTTATTCTCCCTTAAAAAAGTTTTTTGTGGTATAATAGAGTGATGCTATTGTACCAATAAGGAGTTTTATGGTCAACTATCCGCATAAGCTAAAGGCAAAAAGCAGTATCAACAGGCCTGTTCCCGGCATGATTAACTTTGCCAATCGTGGGATGTCTTTTGAAAAGATGATCAACGAATCCAACAGCTACTATCTAAGCAGAGGACTCGCTGTCATCCATAAAAAGCCTACCCCCATTCAGATTGTCAAGGTTGATTATCCGCACCGTAGCCGAGCCAAGATTGTAGAGGCTTACTTTCGGCAAGCTTCCACAACAGACTATTCTGGTGTCTACAAGGGCCATTATATTGACTTTGAAGCCAAGGAAACCCGACAGAAAAAATCGATGCCCATGAAAAATTTTCATTCGCATCAGATTGAGCACATGGAGGCAGTCCTTGAGCAAAAGGGCATCTGCTTTGTCTTACTGCATTTTTCCAGCTTAAGGGAGACTTACCTGCTTCCCGCTTCTTATTTAATTGAGTTTTACAAGATCGACAAGGGAGGGAGGTCCATGCCTCTAACTTACATTCAAGAGCATGGTTATCCGATTGAAATGCAACAGCTTCCCAGCATCCCTTATCTTGAAATTATCGAACAAAAACTACTAGGTGGTATTATAAATGAATAAACAAACTCTTATGCAGGCTTTGAAATATCTTGCAAGTGCACTTATAACCCTGCTTATGATTGGATTCGTGATTGGCTGTTTGGTATTTACCTACTATGCGGTCAAGGCTCCTAAGCTTTCTGAAAAAGACCTCATCGCGACCACATCCAGTAAGATTTTTGACAGCAATAACAATTTGATTGCGGACCTAGGCGCTGAAAAGCGGGTCAATGCTGAAACAAGTGAAATTCCTACGGATTTGGTTAACGCCATTGTCGCCATCGAAGACCATCGCTTCTTCAATCACCGTGGGGTGGACTTTATTCGGATTGCAGGTGCCCTTGTTAGCAACATCCGCGGAGGTCGCCAAGGGGGATCAACTCTAACTCAGCAGTTGATTAAGCTGTCTTATTTCTCAACTTCTTCTTCGGACGCGACCCTTTCACGTAAATCCAAGAAGCTTGGCTGGCCGCTCAGCTTGAGCGTAAAGCAACCAAGCAGCAAATCTTGACCTATTATGTCAATAAAGTCTACATGTCCAACAGTAACTACGGTATGCAGACAGCAGCCCGAAGCTACTATGGCAAGGACCTAAAAGACTTAAGCTTACACCAAACGGCTCTGCTGGCAGGTATGCCCCAAGCACCTAACCAATACGATCCTTACACTCACCCAGAGGCTGCGACCAACCGACGTAATCTGGTACTTCGTGAGATGCATGATCTCAAGTACATCACAGATGAGCAGTATGAGCAAGCTAAGAATACTCCTGTAACCGATGGACTTCAAAGCTTGAAAGCTTCCACTAGCTATCCTGCTTACATGGACAATTATCTTAAGGAAGTAATTGAACAAGTAGAAGAAGAGACTGGCTACAATGTCCTGACAACTGGTATGGAAGTCTATACAAATGTCAACACTGATGCCCAAAAGAAACTCTGGGATATTTACAACACAGGAGACTATGTAGCTTATCCAGATGACGAAATGCAGGTTGCCTCCACTGTTATGGATGTGCAAACTGGTAAAGTCATTGCCCAGCTCGGTTCTCGTAACCAATCTACCAACGTATCCTTTGGTACCAACCAAGCTGTTGAAACCAACCGCGACTTCGGTTCAACAATGAAGCCAATCACCGATTATGCTCCAGCTCTTGAAAATGAAGTCTATACCTCAACTGCTGCTCCTATCACGGATGCTCCATATAACTTCCCGTATTCCAGCACACCCGTCTACAACTGGGATAAGAAATACTATGGCGGGATGACGATTCAATACGCTATTCAGGAATCCCGTAACGTTCCTGCCGTGAAAACGCTGGAAGCCGTTGGTCTGGATGAATCCCTCAAGTTCCTAAATCGTATTGGGATTAACTATCCTGAAATGTTCTATGTTAATGCCTTTTCAAGTAATACCAGCAAATCCGGCAACGAATACGGAGCCAGCAGTGAAAAAATGGCTGCTGCCTATGCAGCCTTTGCCAATGGTGGTACTTACTACAAGCCTCAGTATGTCAATCGTGTCGTCTTCAGTGACGGAACAGAGAAGACCTTCTCCAACAATGGTTCCAAGGCTATGAAGGAAACGACAGCCTACATGATGACCGACATGATGAAAACAGTCTTGCAGTCTGGTACAGGTACAAACGCTGCTATCTCTGGGGTTTATCAGGCCGGTAAGACTGGAACCTCCAACTATGCTGATGATGAATTAGCCAAACTGACCAAGCCTTACTACTACTCTAGCATTGTCACACCAGACGAGCTCTTCGTTGGTTACACGCCTAAGTATTCAATGGCTGTTTGGACCGGCTACTCTAACCGCCTGACACCAATCCTTGATGACGGGGTTAAGGTTGCAACAGATGTCTACCGCGAAATGATGCTTTACCTAGCTCAAGATGGCTCTGCTTCAGAGGATTGGGAAATGCCAGATGGTCTCTACCGCAGTGGCTCTTATGTCTATCTCAACAGTGGTACCGGCTATAACCGTTACTACAATAACCAGCAATACTATAACTCTTCTAGCTATAGCAGTTACAGTACAGAAGCTAGCTCTGACACATCAGCTTCTAGTGAGCATTCTGGTGATTCAAACAATAACTCTTCTAACCACAGCGACTCATCTTCCGGTAACGGTGGAGATGACTAGAGTGACGAAGATTAGAACACAAACTAAAAGAGTAAGAATGAAAAATTCTTACTCTTTTCTTATTCTCTCATCAAAGCTTACTTTGCCAAAGCACCCATGGGATCCCAGGGAGATAAGACAGTAGGCTCTGCTTCATAAGCAGCTAATTCTGCGGCTGTCAGAAACTCCTTTCGGACGACGATTTGATAGGTATACTCGTCCATCCAAGCGTCAGAGGCTACGAAATAGCCCTTGTTACCAACCTTTTCACCCCAAGAGTTTTCGACCTTCCATTTCTTAGCCTTGCCATTTTCATCCAAGTCCACTCCCTGTCAAGACCATGGCGTGGGTCATGAGGCTTTCGCTATAGTCCAAGCGGCCAGCCTTGTCCTGAGTTAGTCGAATATCCATGCTGGCAGTGAAATCGTGCATCCCCTCAGCCATAACACCTGCCTTACGATTGCTAGACTGACCAACATCCGAGCCAAACCAAACGGTCTCACCAGCCTGCATTTGAGCAATAGCCAGCTCTTTTAGTCGGTCCATTTCAACATTCAAATAACGAACGGGCTTACTTCCAACGACATTGCCCAACATCTCAACTGTATAGGACCGACCATAAGGCTTGTCTGCAGTCGGTGCATTGATGATAGAGACATAGTCAGCTAGCTTGAGATCGACATATTTTTGATAGAAAGTCAGAGGTGTCAATCCGCTCTCGCTGTGGAAATGATTGTCCTTATCTCGATAAGAAAAGTCAAACTGGCGAGGCGGCAAGCCTAAATTCATAGCTAGGAAGTTAAAGACTTCTTGGAGAAGTTCTTCTTTCTTGGCCTGAAGTTCTGACGATTCTGCCCTTCTGCTCTAATTCTCGCAAAATCTGCGCATCTTGACGCAGGAGTTTATTGAGAATCTGATTGAGCTCACGGCTGTTACTGGAAGAGATTGACTCCGGATAGACTGACTTGGGCACGACGCCGTATTTCTCAAAGAGGGAAACAACCATATCCCATTGACCGCCATCCTGCTGAGGCGTATCTAAGAGAAACTTGACCTTACGGCTGGTCAATTCTTGGTCAGCTGTCGCAATCACCTGCTCTAAGAACCAGTTGGATTTTTCATATTTATCCCAAAAGAAGGTATGGGCTTGAGATAGCTCAAAAATCTTCCAATTGGAAAACCAGCAATCATCTTGTGGCGGAAGGTATTAAGAGCTGCAAACATCCAACAGCGTCCTGAAGCTTTCTGGTCACTGACCTTGTCCTTAGTGAGATCCAGTGAAAAGATAGGTGTATTTTCCACAGCGGCGCTTCGCTTCTCTAAAGGAAGCCAAAAGGACCATTATGGCTGATGGCATTTTCCATTGCTGCAAACTTGGGATTGGCCTCATAAGCAGCATACAACTTATCTGTAAAATCTTGTTCTAACGAATGCATAGAATCCTCCTTGTCATTATACATCTATTATAGAACTTTAAAAAAGGAGCGCAAGTAAAAAGGCTAGACAAAAGAGTCCTAGCCTTTTTCTAAATCAGATGTTAGGATTCCATAGACGGAAAAATCTTTGACTTGTCCTTTATGAAATACAGCCTGACGGAAAGTGCCTTCGTAGCTCATGCCAGCTTTAGCCATGACACGCCCAGAAGCTGGATTGGCTGTTACAAATCTTGCTGTGACACGATTGAATCCTGCGTCTTGCAAGAGGTAGTTCAAAACAGCTTTCAAAGCTTCTGTCATCAGCCCCTGCCCCCAATAGTCTTTACTTAAAATGTAACCGACCTCGCAAGCATTGACTGCCTCATCCATGTCCACCACACTGATGTCACCCGATTACAGAATCAGGATTTTCTTTCAGGCAGATGGCCCACTTGTAAAAATCCATGTTTTGATAATTCTCAACCCAGCGAGCAATAGACTGTTTGGGTGACTTCAGGACTCTCATGAGCATCCCAGGTCACATGCAGCAAATTATCCGGACGAGAAGCCCAGTTGTCATACATAGCTTGAGCATCCGATTCCAGAAAAGGTCTTAGTAAAAGACGTTTGGTTTCAATGGACTGTGTACCTATCTTTTTCATAGCTTCCTCATTTCTTGGCTCGGACTAAAAAGATTCGATAGAGATTTTCACTTCCAAAATTCATCAAAAACTGTAATCGGCAAATGCCGTTTGTGCTGACCTTTATGCCACCAAGATTCGATAGTTTCTTGGGCTTGGGCTGAAACGGACTTGCCTTCGAGATAATCGTCAATTTCATTGTAAGTCACGCCCAGAGCGACTTCATCCGCAATCCCAGGTTTTTCTTCTTCCAAATCAGCCGTCGGCACCTTTTCATAGAGAGCCGGATCAGCTCCTAAAGCGGCCAAAAGCTGCTTACCTTGACGTTTATTGAGACGGTAAAGTGGTAAGATATCTGCTCCGCCATCCCCAAACTTGGTGAAAAAGGCCGTGACATTTTCTGCTGCGTGATCGGTCCCAATGACAGCTCCGCTGTATGAACCAGCCAAAGCATACTGGGCAATCATACGGCTGCGCGCCTTGATATTGCCCTTGTTAAAATCAGAGACTTTGGCACCCGTTGCCTCGACAGCCTTTGTCATGGCATCAGCAGATTCCTTGATATTGACTGTCAAACTGACGTCGGGCTGGATAAAAGCCAGAGCTTTTTGCGCATCATCTTCATCTACCTGAACACCGTAAGGCAGACGAACAGCAATAAAGCGGTAGCTATTATCACCAGTCTCAGCCCGCATTTCCTCTACAGCCAGCTGAGCTAAGCGGCCAGCCAAGGTTGAGTCCTGACCACCAGAAATTCCCAAAACATAACTTTTCAAAAAAGGGTGCTTTCTCAGATAGGCCTTGAGAAAATCCACCGACTTGCGGATTTCTTCCTCCGGATCAATGATTGGTTTAACGCCCAGTTGAGCGATGATTTCCTCTTGTAGACTCATTTTTCTGCTCCTGTCTGGTAGGCTTTCTTGCGCATCTGGTCAATCAAAGTCCATCTTATCCTGCCAGATATCTCTAGCCAAGTCAACTGGATAATCCTGTGGATTGAGAACCCGCTTGTACTCGTCCCAAAGTTTATCAAATTCCTTACGGGCATAGGCTTGAATCTCAGTCAGAGTCGGCTGATCATAGACCAAATTTCCTTCTTGGAAAATGTCCACCAAAAGCGGTACGGCATCAAAATTTTTGACAGTTTTATTGATATAGGTATAGGTTGGATGGAACATTTCCAGCTCTTCCAAACCATTGACATCAAGGCCATCATAGGTAATGTAGTCTCCCTCAGACTTCCCTTTTTCGCGACTGGTAATGCGCCAAACCTGCTTCTTACCTGGGGTAGAAACTTTTTCAGCATTATTGGACAGCTTGATGGTATTGCGCAATTCCCCAGTCTCATCTTCAATAGCAACAATCTTATAAACTGCTCCTAAAGCCGGCTGGTCATAGGCCGTAATCAACTTAGTTCCCACACCCCAGACATCAATCTTAGCCTTTTTGCATTTTTCAAGTTGAGAATGGTATTTTTCATCCAAATCATTGGACGCATAAATCTTAGCATCAGGGAAGCCAGCTTCATCTAATTGCTGCCGAACTTTCTTAGAAATATAGGCAAGGTCTCCCGAATCAATACGGACACCCAGAAACTTAATCTTGTCTCCTAGCTCACGCGCCACCCGAATGGCTGCCGGAACGCCTAGGCGCAATGTATCGTAGGTATCTACTAAGAAAACACAGTTACGATGAGTCTCAGCATAAGCTTTAAAGGCCTCATAATCATTTCCATAGACTTGAACGAGAGCATGAGCATGCGTTCCCAAGACTGGAATATCAAAGAGCTTTCCAGCCCGAACATTGCTGGTTCCGTTAGCTCCGCCAATCACAGCAGCCCTAGTCCCCCAAATAGCAGCATCCATTTCCTGGGCCCGGCGTGTACCGAACTCCATCAGAGGTTCATCTTCGATGACAGAGCGGATACGGGCTGCCTTGGTGGCAATCAGCGTCTGAAAATTAACGATATTGAGAATAGCAGTCTCAACAAGCTGACACTGAGCCAGTGGACCTTCCACCTGCACGATTGGCTCATTGGCAAAAACCAAATCACCTTCCTGAACAGACCTTACGGTCAGGCTCATCTTGAGATTTCGCAAATAATCCAGAAATTCTCCGTGATAGCCCAAGGATTGCAAATAATCTAAATCGCTCTGGCTGAATGTTAGATTATTGAGATAGGAAATAATTCTTTCCAAGCCAGCAAAGACTGCGTAGCCGTTATTAAAAGGATTTTTACGGAAAAAAACTTCAAAAACTGCACGCTTGTTGTGAATATTTTGCTTGAAATAAACCTGCATCATGTTGATTTGGTACAAATCAGTGTGCAGCGTTAAACTATCATCTGGGTACATCTTCTTGCTCCTTTATGCTAGATACCTTTTATTATATCATAATTCCAAAAAAGCTAAGCAAATCCTGTCAACTCACTTGAATAGACACACTTGCTTAGCTTATATTTTTATGCTTGCTCTGTAAGATATTTGTAGACTTCCTGACTGGCAATGGCACCATCGCCAACAGCCGTCGTAATCTGGCGCAGGTCTTTCTGGCGAACATCACCAACAGCGTAAATACCGGCTACTGACGTTTTCATCTGATGATCCGTCAGAATCCAGCCAGCCTCATCAGTGATGCCCAAGTCCGCAGCAAATTCACTAACCGGATCCAGGCCGACATAGATAAAGATGCCGCCAAACTCTGCCTGACTAAGCTCACCTGTCTTGACATTCTTGAAAGGTTACGCCAGTCACTTTACGCTCATCACCATGGATGCTTTCCACCACAGAATCCCAGACAAAGCGAATCTTTTCGTTGGCAAAGGCGCGATCCTGCAGCACTTTTTGTGCTCGCAACTCATCTCGACGGTGAACAATGGTCACACTTTTTGCAAAGCGCGTCAGGAAAATAGCTTCCTCTACCGCTGAGTCGCCACCACCGACAACCAGCAAATCTTCATCACGGAAGAAGGCACCGTCACAGACCGCACAATAGGAAACCCCGCGGCTGTTGAAGTCTTCCTCACCAGGAACTCCCAGATGACGATGATTAGCGCCAGAAGCAATGATGACCGTTTTAGCTTCAAAACGCTCATCTTCTGTGATGATTTCCTTGAAATCGCCTCGGTCTTCAATTTTTTCTACTAGGCCAAAGAGATGTTCAACACCCAGATTCTCCAGAGGCTCAAACATTTTCTCTGCTAGCTCAGGACCACTGATATTGGCATAGCCTGGATAGTTTTCAATGTCAGCTGTATTGTTCATCTGACCGCCAGGAATACCACGCTCCAGCAGGGCAACTTTTAGGTTACTGCGGGCTGCATAGAGGGCAGCTGTCATGCCGGCAGGCCCAGCTCCAATAATAATTGTATCGTACATAACTCTTCTTTCTCCTTGTTGTAACTAGAATTATTCTAACAACTTTTCTACAGTTTTACAAGCATTTAAGCTTTTAGGACAATGAGCAGGCCCAACGTCGCAAAGACAGGACTGGAATCGTCATAATGACAATCAGAAGGACATCGTACAGATGGCTCTGGCGCTCCTTGGCTGTCTTGTCCTTGCGGCGAATCATCCGCAGTCCAATCCATAAACCCGCAATGATCCCTACACCGACTGCAGTATAAATCAGGCTCTCGATATAAAGTGCAAATATTTGATCTAACATGTCAACTCCTCAAAGGTCAATCAGCCTCATAGTGCAAAGAAAGGGAACAACTCCAAATCTAGCCGTCAGCATAAAACACCAACTAGATAAGAAAGTCTGCTCCACAGTATGCTAAGACTGAAAACAAACTCAGCTGGTCTAGCCAACTGAGCCTTCACTGTCTCTATTATATCAAATATAGGTCCGTTTGTAACTAGCAAAAAATTCCTTGGTTCTTTCTTCCTTTGGATGATGGATAATCTCATCTGGTGTCCCAGACTCTATGATTTTCCCCTTGTCCAAAAAGAGTACTCTATCAGCAACCTGAGCGACAAAGGACATATCATGACTGACCAGAATCATGGTTTGGCCAGACTTGGCTGCATCAGCGATTGATTTCTCTACTTCTCCGACTAACTCAGGATCCAAGGCTGAGGTCGGCTCGTCTAGCAAAAGAACATCTGGCTTCATAGCTAAAGCCCTTGCCAAAGCCACCCGCTGCTTCTGACCGCCTGACAGATGTCTAGGATAGTGATTTTCTCGGTCTGACAAGCCAACCTTTGCTAACTCTTCCTTGGCTAGCTTAGTCGCTTCTTGGTCTGACAATTTCTTAACTACCAGCAGACCTTCCTTGACATTTTCCAGAGCTGTCCGGCGGGAAAAGAGATTAAACTGCTGAAAGACCATGGCTAGCTTGCGGCGCAGTAGCAAAATCTCATCTTTGGAAATCCTTGAAAAATCCACTTTGAAGCCGTCAATAGTAATCTTTCCGCTATCTGGCTGTTCCAGATAGTTGAGGCTGCGGAGAAAGGTTGACTTCCCAGCACCAGAAGAGCCAATCAAAGCTACCACTTCGCCTTTTTGAATGTCCAAACTGAGATCATCCAGAACCTTTTGACCTGAAAAAGTCTTACTTAAATGTGAAATATTAATCATCAGATTCCTTCTCCTTCTGCTTGCTGAAGCGATTCAAATTTATCCGGCTGCTTGATATCCATCATCTTTTCAATCCAGCGGCCAAGTTGCTCAATGAGAATATTGACTGCCCAATAAATCAGGGACACCGAGATAAAACGCTCAAAAGTAACGGTAGTCTGCCCCTGCGATAGCCTGCGCCTTGGCAAAAATTTCCACTACACCAGCACTAAAGGCCAGAGAAGTCCCCTTGGTCAAGCCAATCAGGGAATTAATCAGACTAGGAGTCGCTACCACTGCTGCATTGGGGATAATGACACGCATATAAACCTGCTTGTTGGTCATCCCTAAGCTGCGAGCAGCCTCAATTTCTCCCGGATCTACGGACAAGATTGCTGCCCGGATGGTCTCACTGGCATAAGCCGCTTCGTTGAAAGCAAAGGCAACAATCGCAAAGACAGACGCTGGAATCTCGTTGATATTAAAGCTTGTGCCATACTTCTGATTGATGGCCTTGAGCAATAAAGGAATCCCAAAATAGGTCAGCATGAGCTGGACCAGCAGCGGTGTTCCTCTCAGAAAACTGACAAAGAAAGCCTGAATCGGATACAGGACTTTAACTCGATTAATCTTGACGATAGCAAAAAAACCATGGCAAGCAGAATACCAAAGACTGCACCACCCGCTGTCAAGAGAAGGGTGATTGGCAGATTTTGCAAAATGCCAGGAATGGCCTCAAAAACAGCCCTTAAACTAAATAATTTACCATCTGGAATGAACTTGAGGAACTCCTCATACCAACCAGTTGTCAGAAGATAAGTTGTAACCACTATTATTACTTCCTTTTCTTGATAATGAAATATTTTAACACAATTCTGGAACAAAACAAAGAATTTGCTTCGCTTTTTACTAGTCTTTTTTTGAGCAGTCAAAACATGAGCAGCTAGTGCAAATCTCGTGTTCCTAAATATCAAATAAGCCACACTAAGCCCAATATAAAAATAGACTAGTTTCACTAGTCTATCATATCTATCTCACAAAGACTAATATATTTTTCTTATCACAGCGATAAGAAAAGTATATCACTAAAAGGTTTGGCGCTTAGCCTTACGCTCTGCCCGGCCACGTGCACGATTCTCTGCTCGCTTGGTCTTGCGGCGCTTTTTCGTTAACAGCCCACTGGATTTTTTTCTTGTAGCCTGGTTTGATTTTTTTCTTTTTTTCTTCTTGACCAGCCCCAGCATTTCCGTGTCCAGCTTCTCCCGGCTCTTTTCCCGATTGGCTCGACGGTCTCGGTCGTAGGTATCCTGGAATCTCGTCATCCTTTATCATCTTGGGAGTGAATTTGATCCCCATCTTTTCCAACTCTCGAATATCTGAGTCGTCACTCGGCTGGTAGAGGGTAATGGCTGTGCCGAGAAGACCATTACGGCCGGTGCGGCCTACCCGATGGACAAAGAAAGACAAGTCCTGAGGAATGGCATCGTTGATAACATGGCTAACACCTTCGATATCAATCCCCGTCGCTGCCAAGTCAGTAGCGACAATGTACTCAAAATCCAGATTCTTAACCTGATTCATGATGCGCTTGCGCTCCCGCGGAGCAATATCTCCATGAATTTTAGCAACTTTGAGCCCTTGAGCTGTCAGATAGCTGTGCAGCTCATCTGCCCTCGTCTTGGTATTAACGAAAATCATAGCCAGATAAGGCTGCAGGAGCTGACTGATTTGATAAATCTGAGCATTCTTGTCTCGTCCCTTGGTTGATAGGAGCCAGTTTTCAATGGTGTCCGCAATGACCGTCTTGGTCTTAATCTGCTCAATGACTGGATTAGACAGGTATTTTTTCAAAAAAGGCTGAAGCTTCTGTGGAATGGTCGCTGAAAAAACGAGAAACTGCAGGTCTTTTGGCAGCCGGCCTGCAATCTTATCAACCGTCGCCAAAAAGCCCATGTCCAGTGTCATATCTGCCTCGTCAACGACAAAGGTCTTGGCCTTGTGAATGGCCAAATCGCCAGACTCTACCAGGTCATAAATCCGCCCAGGCGTTCCGATGACGATATGAGGCTGACTAGACTCTAACTTCCCAATCTGACGAGCCTTGTCAGTCCCACCGACATAATTGGCCACCCGAATCTCTTTTTCAGAAAAGCTAGCCAACTGACGAGCAGCCTGATAAATCTGCGCTGCCAGCTCCCGACTTGGGGCTGTAATAACAGCCTGCACGCTGTCTGCTTCCTCATCCAGCATTTGAAAGATCGGCAGCAAAAACGTGTGGGTCTTCCCAGAGCCTGTCTTGGACTCACCGACCAAATCCCGACCTGACAATACCACTGGAATCAGCTTCTCTTGGACTGGAGTCGCTTCAACGAAGTTCAAATCCCTGAGCGCTTCCTGAATATAATCTTTAAACTTAAATTCTGTAAATTTCATCTTGTCCTCTATTCTATTATCCTAACTATTATACCAAAAAAATAACCATCCTGCTTACCCTCAAATCTAAGAAGCAGAAAAGCGAGCCAGAGACTCGCTTCTTGCTATAGATATAGGATAGCTAGGGTCAAGAGACTGCCCACGATACCGATTCCCCAGAAGAAGAAATCGACCTTCCACTCGCTCCACTCCTTGCCGTGGCCAGTTAGGCCTCCCAGCTCAAAGTGATGATGAACTGGAGTCATCCGGAAAATCCGCTTGCCGCCGGTCAGCTTGAAGTAGGTCACCTGCATCATGACAGAGGTCGTTTCAAACACATAGACGATACCAATCAAGAGCAGGGTCCACTCTTGGTGAAGGGAAATAGAGATAGCAGCCAGCATACCGCCCAAAGCCAAGCTTCCTACATCTCCCATGAAAATCTTAGCGGGCTTGTGGTTAAAGACAAAGAAGCCTAGCAAGCCGCCAATCATACTGATGATGACAATCAAAATATCAAAAACGCTTCTGCTCAACAGCAATCACAGCATAGGCCACCAAGCTAATGACCACCGAGATACTGGCCAAACCATCAATTCCATCCGTCAGATTGACAGCATTGGAGAAGCCAATCAGCCAAAAAAAGGACGAAAAAAAGACATAGAGGAAGCCCTATCTGGACAGGAACGGTGAAGATATTCAGCTGGTCACCTGCACCGTGCTGATTATAAAAGAAATAAAAGACAACTCCGCCGACCAGCTGCAAAAACAGTTTCTGCTTGGGATTTAGACCCTCGTTGATCTTACGAAACACCTTGAGGAAAGTCGTCCAAAAAAAGCCGACAACGCCATACAGGACCAAGATAAAAAGAATCATGATGAGGCCGTTGGACAGCTGATGCGAAAATCAGACCGATAACAAAGCTGGCCAGAACGGATGTCAAGAGAAAGACTGTGCCACCCATGGTTGGTGTTCCGGCCTTGGCCTGATGCTGCTTGACATCTTCGTGCATCTGTTGGCCTGTGATACGAGCCTTATGGTAAAAACGAATAAAGGCAGGAATGCCGATGATAGTTAGGATAAAAGTTACGATTCCTGCAATAAGAGCAATAAGCATATTAGTCTCCCATTGTAATTGTTATTTTCTTGAGATTTTTCAGCGAAGTATTGGTCTTTTCGCTCTGCTTGACGACCTTGGAGCCCTCTCCTTTGAAAGTGACTTCAATGTCCTGCCACTTCGCAAAACGTTCGACATTGGCCTTGGTCCAGCCGTACATATCAGGCAGACTGTCTAAATCATCTGACAAGATCAAAACCTGCTGGTTGGCCTTGAGATTTTTGCCCTCTTTGACAGATACTTTTTTAATCTTGCCACCTGTTCCCAGCACAATTGGCTGGACTAGGTTGCGGCGCAATTCATCTGCCAGACCGCCAGGACTGATTTGATGTTTCAGACCTAGTTGCTTGGTCAGTTTTTCTACGGATGGCATTTTATAACTGGTTTCTTCAGTGACTGTTTCAAGAGCTGGAGTTGCCTCCGTTGTCAGATTAAGGCTGTCTTTGAGAGCGACTGCTTCTTCCAAGACCGGATTGACCACTTCCTGCCAGAATATTGGCTGGAATTTTTCCTCAGGCTGCTGAACAGTCACATACATGATAAATTCAGGATTTTCTGCCGGCGTCATGGCAACAACTGAATAGATATAGTCATTCTCACCCTCTAGATAACCATTTTCAGAAGCGATCTGAGCGGTCCCTGACTTAACAGCTACATTCTGACCAGCCACTTGAATGACGGGCTCTCCACCAACATTCAGGGTTCCTTTGTAGGGGTCTGTTCCGACCTGAACCATATAATCCCGAGTGGTTTGAGCTGCTTTTTCTGAGACAGGATTTCCGATAATTTCCGTCGCAGTCTTACGAGCTGTATTGGTTTTAGGATCATGGATAGCATTGATAAACTTAGGCTCCACCATGACACCATCATTGGCTACGGATGAGAAAGCCCGCAGCATCTGCACCTGTGTCACACCAATCCCTTGACCGAAGGAACTCATGGCAATCGTAACATAGTTATCACCTGGCAGGGAGCCATAGGTTTCATTCCCCATTCCAAAGCGGGTCGGCAGACCAAACTTAAACTTACTCAAGTAGTCTAGCCACTTGTCATTGCCCATCTTCTGCTCCAGAATGGTCATACCGACGTTACTGGAATAGGTAAATCCTTGGGCAAAGGTCAAGGTTTCCCCTTCTGAAATCCCCATGTTGACGTTCCAGTCCCGAATGGTCGCATCCATGACCTTGTACTCTCTACTGTCATAGGTATCGTTAGGATTAAAGCTACCATTATCAATAGCTGAAGCCAGAGTCATGACCTTCATGGTAGATCCAGGCTCATACTGACCTTGATAGAGCATCGTGTTCCAGTTGCCCAGATTCTTCTCATTCAAGCCTTCCTTGGTATCTGCATTATAGGTCGGCCTTTGAGAAGTGGCTAGGATTTCACCGGTCTTGGCACTGACCAAGGTTGCATTGACAAACTTGCCTTTGACTTTTTCCTGGAAGGCGTTCATCCGCGTTTCCAGGTATGTTTGCAAATCAGCCGACAGCGTTGTATAGACATCCTTGCCATCCTCTGCCTGTACAGAGACCTTTTCTGACCCAGGCACAACATTACCGTTTCGGTCTTTTTCATAGGTCACAATCCCCATTCTGACCAGCAAGAATCCTATCCAGAGCCTGCTCCATGCCAGAAGTTCCTTTCAGCGTCTTATTGCCTTCCTTATCCTCCTGCAGCTGGGCAAGACCGATAAACTGGGAGGCAAATACTCCGTTACTATAACTGCGGTTAGGACTGGTAGTAAAGTCAATTCCTTCAATACCAGCAGCTTCAAAGGCTTCCCGCATAGCATTCATATTACTGTAGGTAATGCCATTGCCCTGTGCCCCAAAAGAAACTTGCTTGAGATTTTTCTGCGACAGCTGGGTTTTGACGTAGTCCTTATCCAGTTCTAGGTATTGATTGAAAATCTCTGCCACCTTATCGTACTGGGATTCTTCCACATAGAGAATCTTGCCGGTAGCTGACTTGTAACTCTTGTCAATAATGGCATAAACATTATAAGTCGTGGCATCCTCCGCAATGGGAACTCCATTTCGGTCATAGATTGTTCCCCGCCGAGCAGCGACTGTGACCGTCTTTTGATGGACAACTTCTGCTCCCTTTGACAGATTAACACCGAACTTCTGGTCTGTCCCGATAATAATGGCAAAATTAATCAAGAAAACGAAAAAGAGAAAGATAGCTAAGATACTCATGCTCTTTCCCACTTGCCGCCGATTGTATTCAGGGGTTTGCCTATTTTTCAGGGCGTATTTTTTAATTCTTTTCAAAAATTCTATTCTTCATCCGTTGAACTCACTGTTTTACGATTTCCCTTCTGGAGTTTCATATCCTGAGAGCTGGCTAACTGGGACAGCCTTTCATAGCGGGTTAGTTCATTGACTTCCTGCTTGATGTCGGCCAACTCTGTCTGCTCTGCTTCGATCTGTGTATTGACTTCCGTCAAATCTCGGTCCACCTGCAATAGCTTGGTCTGCATAAAGACGATGCTGACCGCTAAAATAATGGCAGTCAAAACGATAGAGCCGTAAAAGGCCTTCTCAACTCGGGAAAAATTTTTCTCATCTGATCTTGAAGCGGGTTTGGTCTTTTTTCTGACATTTCTTCCTCACTTGTGTATCTTACGGGCCACGCGCAGCTTTGGCGGAATGAGCCCGATTATTGCTTTCTAATTCTTCTTTGCTTGGTAAAATTGGTTTGCGGCTGACCAGCTCCAGCTTAGGCTGCAGTTCATCAGGGATAAAGGGCAGGCCCTTTGGGGAACATCCACTGTCGACGCCTCCTTGAAAAGCTGCTTGGTCAGACGGTCTTCCAGCGAATGAAAAGTAATGACCGCAATCCGGCCGTCCACCGCCAGCAGATCAATGGCCTGCTGAATAGACTCATCCGCTGCGCCCAGTTCATCATTGACCTCAATCCGAATGGCCTGAAAAAAATCTGCTTGGCTGGGATGGCCTTTCTTCTTCAGCTCCTTAGCTGGCTTGGCTGACTTGATAATTTCAGCCAGTTCTGTCGTTGTTTCAATAGGCTTGATACTTCTAGCCTGCTCAATCTTGCGAGCAATCTGCTTAGAAAACTTGTCTTCGCCGTATTTAAAAAAGATTCGTACTAAATCCTGATAACTATAATGATTGACAACCTCAAAAGCTGTCAAGGCTGCCTCGCGGTTCATGCGCATATCCAAAGGCGCATCCTGTTTATAGGAAAAACCACGCTCACGCTGATCCAGCTGAGGGCTGGAAACGCCTAAGTCATAACAAATCCCATCAATTTCTTCTACACCGGCTTCTTGCAAACGGCTCTTGAGGTGGCGGAAATTGTCCTTGATAAAGGTCACCATCCCCCGCTCTACATAAGGAGCCAAAGCGCTTTTTAGCATTGTCAATAGCCGTCTGGTCCTGATCAAAGGCATAGAGATGCCCTCATCTCCGAGCTGGCTCAAAAGATATTCGCTGTGACCAGCACCGCCAAGGGTCGCATCGACATAGATGCCGTCAGGCTTAACCGCCAGCTGGTCAACCGTTTCATGAAGAAGAACAGTAATGTGATGAAATTCGTTTGTCATATCTTACTTATTATATCACATTCAAAAGCAAAAAAAAATTTAAAAGAAAAAGTAAGCGGATGAAATCCTTTTTTTAATTTTTTGTCAGATATACTTGACACTTTTTTTCCAAAAAGTATTATACTAGCATAAAATAAAAGTCAAATATAACTGACAAACTTACTGAAAAGTTATCAGTTATAGTATTAGAAAAGGAAGGGTGTAATGAATCGTGTCAAAAGAATTTCGAAAAAGAAAAAAAGATGTCTCAGCTAGAGTTGGCCAAGTCTATCGGGGTATCGCGGCAAACTATCAATATGATTGAAAAATAACAAATACAACCCCACCCTCGAGCTCTGTATCAATCTGGCTAGAGCGCTGGATACTGACCTCAACGCCCTCTTTTGGGAACCCCAGCTGACAGATGAAGATTCAGAGGACTAAGAGTTTTTCCCTGTAGCAAATTTCATACCTAAAGAAAGGACTCAAACATGAAAAAAGAAACATTCTCAGACAAGATGATCAAACGATTTTTACGGCATTACTGGACCTTTGGACGAGCAAAAACGTCAACAGGCTGAGCATCTGGGAAATATAGGCTTTATCTGGCTTTTCTTGATTTTGCAAGTTGGTAATTTCCTAGCTTTCATGCTAGCCGATATCTATCCAGGCTTAGATGCTCGAATTTACCCCATTATTATAGAACTTCTTACCTTTATAATAGCTGGTGTCATTTACTTCAGGTCTGAGAAAAAGCACCTGGCAGATTTGGATTTGGAACTCATGAGTGAAAAAAAGAAAAGGCGCAAGCTTCAATATCCTGGTCTTAAGATTGCACTCTTCGTTGGATTGACTTTCCATCCTATCTTTAGCCTTATAGAAGCAGTCACTCTCAAGCAAGACTTTTTCACTCTCTTTTTACAAGCTGATCGAATCCTAAAAACAGCCTTGGTCGCTAGCATTTTAGGTGTTTTTATCAGCTTTTACTTCAAATCACGTAAACGCCACACTGAACAGAGCGAATAACCCCTTGACTTAAGCTAGAAAGGACTCAAACATGAAAAAAGAAACATTCTCAGACAAGATGATCAAACGATTTTACGGTATTACTGGACCTTTGGACGAGCAAAAGCGCCAACAGGCTGAGCATCTAGGAAATATAGGCTTCATTTGGCTTTTCTTTATTCTGATTTTTGGCAATGCCATCGCCTTTCCCCTAGCCTTTCGCTGGCCCAAAATTATCGCTGTTGCCTATCCTATCCTGCTGGAAATCCTTATCCTCGGCTTCTGTGTCTATATAGTCATTCAAGCACGGCGCAAAGGAATTGATGACCTAGAGCTAGGACTTCAGGATGAAAAAGAAGAAAAAGCTATGAAACATGCTGGTCTCAAAGCAGGTTTCTCCTATTGGCTGCTCTTTTACCCTCTCTTTGGCATCATGATAGCTGTCATGGAAAAGAAAGATATCCTACAAGTTCTGCTTCAGCCTAAACTCATTATAACTGGATTAGCTGCAGGCCTTGGATTTGGACTGATGATGCATTTCATTGCCAAAGGAAAGATTCGTCAAGCACAAAAAAAGGAGGAAGAAGACCTATGAGACTCAATCTCAAAGAAAAAATGGATTTAGGGATTCTGTCCCTCATTATTGCCATCGCTGCTTATTTCTTTTTCCGTATCACGGAGCCTTGGATTTTCTGGCTGGATGTAGCAATCATCGCTAGCTGCATCTATGTAGCTCTCCGTATTTTGAAAAAACGTAAACAAGAATAAAAGAACCCCTCGACAGGAACTTTCTAGCTTCCTAGCGAGGGATTTTTTTATATTTACTTAAGACTCTGGGTCATCCAGACTGCGGCCATGAAGACCTTTCTCGCGCTGAACTTGACGTAATTTTTCAGGCGTCACATCATTGCCATCCTCGTCGACAATCTTGATGCCTTCGATGTGATGACGAACAGAGCGACGGTAGCCCTCGATATACTCTTCACGAAGCTTGGCTTGTTCCACTTTCCTCAGCAGTTAAGCCTTCCGTTTTTTTCTTTTTAGCCAGTTCATTAATACGGGCAATTTTTTTAGGATCCATGACTCTACCTCTCTCTTACCTTTTATTTGGTATTAATCTGATTAAACTGCGCCATTTGTCCCGCCTTGGCTGTCAACGACGCTAGGAGAGCTAGGCGATTGTTACGCACAGCCTCATCTTCTGCCATGACCATGGTATGGTCAAAGAAAGCATCGATAACTGGACTGAGGGCAAAGAGTTGGTCCAGATTGGCAGCTAAGTCAGATGTCAGCTCCACTGCTTCAATGGCCGCAGCCAAGTCTTTTTCCTCTTGATTTTCAAAGAGTGCTGGATTGACAGCTGTCTGCCCTTGGGCTTTCTCAGCAAGATTGAAGACCCGAGACAGGCTTTCCACTGCTGACTTGAAGTTGTCTTCCTGAGCTTTTTCTGCTAGAAGCGCAGCTGTTTCTACCAAATCGCGTACGACAAAGTTAGTGCTTTGAAGAACAGCCGTCACGATGTCTTTCGGAATGCTGCGATCCATCATCTTCTCAACACGGGCACGGAAGAAGTCCAGCACAGCCTCTTGATTTGTCATAGCTTAGGCTATCAAACTTGAGTTCGTAAAGTCGACCAAGAAGCTGAGCCAAGTCAATGTTCCAGCCAAACTTGTCCAAGATACGCACGACACCCTGAGTCGCACGGCGCAGTGCATACGGGTCATTGGAACCGCTCGGAATCAAGCCAACTGAGAAGAAGGACAGAATAGTATCCAGCTTATCAGCCAGAGCCAAGACTGCTCCGACCTTGGTGTCAGGCAATTCGCCATCGGCTGAAGTCGGCATATAGTGCTCCCGAATGGCAGCTGCCACCGCAGCATTCTCACCAGCCAGAAGAGCATACTTCTCGCCCATGATACCTTGCAGCTCATCAAACTCACCAACCATGCCAGTCAGCAAGTCAAACTTATAAATAGCCGCTGCACGAGCCAAGTCAGCTGTCTCATCAGCATCCAATCCTGCTTCTTGCGCCAAGAGAGCAGCAATCTTGCCAGTCCGCTCCATGTGCTCTGCCAGAGAGCCAATCTTTTCGTGGAAGGTCACATTGCTCAGCTTTTCAACCAAGTCAGCAATAGCCAGCTTTTTGGTCTTCCCTGCCAGAAGAATTTCCCCATCTTCCAGACGAGCCACCAAGACTTTTCTCATTTCCCTTTGATGACATTTTCCAGATGCTCTGCATTTCCGTTACGGACAGAGATGAAAGTGCGGTAAAAGCTTTGCCTTCAGCTATCACGCACAACAAAAGTAACGCTGGTGCTCTTTCATGGAAGTTACCAGACTTCCTCTGGCACCTCTAAGTATTTAGCATCAAAATTACCCAAGAAAGCAGTTGGATACTCCACCAGATTCAACACTTCATTGAGCAAGTCTTCGTCAATTTCGATAGAAACATCGTGCTCCTCTTCCAGTGCTCGAATCTGCTCGACAATCATATCTCCCCGCTCAAGAGGGCTGGTTATTACAAACTGAGTCCGTAGGTCATCTTCATAGGAATCTGCTGAAGCAATCTCCGTCTCTTTGCCCAAGAAGCGGTGTCCACGGCTAGTACGGCCACTCTTGATGTCCAAGAAATCCAAGTCAAAGGCCTGCTCATCTAAGAGCACAGTCAAGGTGTGGACCGGGCGGATGTATTCAAAGGTGTTGTTGGCCCAGTGCATGCTGACAGGGAAGGTCAGAGCTTGCAGAACTTCTGTCACTGCTGGGATGATTTCCTCTACCGGGCGGCCGATTTCTTCCTTGGTCACATAGACGTATTCCTCCCCTTGATTTCACGGAAAGTAATGTCCTCAACCGTCAAGCCCTTGCCACGGACAAAAGCCTTCGGCAGCCTTGGTAAAGTTGCCATCTGCGTCCAGAGCAATTTTTCTTAGAAGGGCCTTTTGAAAATCTTCTGTCAGATCAGACTGCTTGTCCGCCAAGCCAACCACGCGCACCGCCAGACGACGAGGCGTGGAGAACATTTCAATTTTCTCAAAGGTCAGACGATGGTCTGTCAGGAAGGCTCCCATCTTGTCGCGCAGCTGCTTCATGCTCGGTGTCACGACATAGGCTGGCATTTCCTCCAAGCCTAATTCAACTAATAAATTTTTTACCATGATTATTCTCCTCCTCTGCCAAGAGTTTCTCGCGAGTCTCTGCATCCAAAAGTGGATAGCCCTAGACGCTTGCGCTCAGCCACAAAGGTCTTGGCCACAACACGTGCTAAATTCCGGATACGAGCGATATAACCAGCCCGCTCTGTCACAGATACGGCTCCACGCGCATCCAAGAGGTTAAAGGTATGCGAGCATTTGAGAACGTAGTCATAGGCTGGGTGCACCAGATGCTCGTCCAGACAGCGCTTAGCTTCCGCTTCAAACTTCTCAAAAATTCCCCAAAGAGCAAGTCTTGGTCGCTGACCTCAAAAGCTGTACTTTAGAATGCTCATACTCAGGATGAGTGAAAATTTCGCCGTACTTAACGCCATCAGCCCACTCAATGTCATAGACTGAGTCCACTTCTTGGATATAAGAAGCCAGACGCTCCAGACCATAAGTCACCTCAGCAGTCACCGGCTGAGTTGGCAGACCTCCGACCTGCTGGAAGTATGTGAACTGAGTGATTTCCATACCATCCAGCCAAACTTCCCAGCCCAGACCAGCCGAGCCAGTTGACGGATTTTCCCAGTTATCCTCAACAAAGCGGATGTCGTGCTCCAGCGGATTGATACCCAAGAGCTCCAAAGACTGCAAGTAAAGTTCTTGGATATTGCTTGGAGACGGCTTCATAACTACCTGAAATTGATGGTGCTGATAAAGACGGTTAGGATTTTCCCCATAACGACCATCTGCTGGTCGGCGAGACGGCTCTACATAGGCCGCATTCCACGGCTCTGGCCCAATAGCCCGCAGGAAGGTATAGGGACTCATGGTTCCCGCCCCCTTCTCGTTATCATAAGCCTGCATGAGCATACAGCCCTGGTCATTCCAGAACTGCTGCAAAGTCAAGATAATTTCTTGAAATGTTAATTTCTTAGACATTTGTTACTCCTTTTAGTTTGTTTTTAGCACTAGGTCTCTCCTCTGTTCTGTTTGAACAAGCAAAAGAACCACATCCGACAATCCTAGGCTTTTTTCAACCTAGGGGCGTCAAGACGCGGTTCCACCCTAATTTATTACTTCATTACTTTTAAAAATTTTTAACCGAAAGCGCCATCTCTATTTTAAAAACCATCTGGCTTGCACCGCCCCAGACTCGCTAGTAAGTTATTTTCATAAAGACTTCTCTCGTAAACTTAATTCTAACAGAAAAATATGAATTTGTAAAATTATTTTTTTCGACTACAATATACGAATTATAGAAATTATTCTGAAACTCTATAGAAAATAGATTGTGACTCACGATCACTACTTAAATTTTTGTCCTGAAATAATTCTGTCTCTATTTATATCTGATTTATCATCATGATATCCATAGTAGGCCTCTTCAATTGATGTTCCTGCCGCAAAGTATCCGACAAACACCCCTCCTGCTCCATAAGACTTACCACCACCTCGTAGTGTATATACATTTTCAAGTTTAGAAGTTCCAACAAAGCCATCTAGGCTAACTTTGACCATTTGAATCTATTCTCAGAGTATTCCCATTCGCATTTCTCCATGTACCTACTATTGCGGCATAGCTTTCTTTTGGAAGTGGGCTTCCATTTGATTCAGATGATGATGAGGTATTTGTTGATTCTTTCACTTCTCTAGATTCTAGAGAAGATGAGGACTCCGACTGAGAAGCAGCTAACCTATCGTCACTAGTTGATGTGGATGAGACTGAATTACTAGAGTCTGATCTAGTCAGATGCTTACTAGACGAAGAATGACTTCGTTCATTACTCTTAGGTCTAGCACTTTCTGCAATTTTTTCAGCCTCTTTTGTAGTTTCAGGCTGTTTACTCAGAAATAAAAACGACACAATTCCAATTACTAATAAGAACAATATTCCAATCGTTAAGTACAGAGGATTCTTAAAAACAGATTTACTTTTCCTTCTCTTTTTTGGGGAATTATTCTGTGAATTCAACACAGGAATAATAATATCATCTTTTTGAAAAAGTTCTATACTGTCTCCAATTTCAGGAATGAAATCAAAATTTTCGAATGGAATAATTTTTAAATTATTCCGTTCATCCCTCAAGATAAACTTTTTATCCTTAACCTTTAACACTTTATACATTTTTTTATCTCCACAAGATTATAGTTTCTAGTTCACAATATCTTTTTCTAACTTTTACAGAGATATTGATTTGTCGTTATTTCTTCATAGTCATCATTCGTTACTTTCAAAAATGATATTAATCACCTTGCCAGCCTTAAGCAGTCCCTCACTATCATTTATATCTCCGTCTACAAATTGTCCTGGCTGTAATTCCTCACGAAGATCAAGTGAATACTCATTTAATTTTTGTCCTTCCACGTCAATTGATTCTGGACGAACTCTCACTTTTTGACTACTATTATTATAAAAACGCAAAGTTCCGTTTTTTTGATTTGCTCAATTTTCAATCCATCTGAGTTATAAAGTTCTTTAGTAATAAAAATTTTTCTTCCGTTTCCTCAGTATCGACTTCATATATTAAACCTTGCATATAAGGTAATGTCACAGAGCTATGGAAAATAGTCTCGTATGTTGTTCTGCCGATAGCCAAACCATAAATAGTAACGATATCATCTTCCGCAATGACATTATCATAATCTTTTTTGTCAATTTCAACATAGACAATTTTGCTATGATCATTGTCTTTCGCAACACGTAAAATATATGAACTATCTTCTTCACTCTCTTGAATTACTGTTCCAGATATTTTGACTTTTGTATACTCTTCAAGCTGGTCATGATTCCATTTATCATAATCTACTTCTTGATAGTTAGTTTTATCAGTATCTTTTTCAACATTCAATCTACTTAGCATATCCACAACACTATTTGATCCCTCACTAGAATTATTAAAAAAATAATAAATAAGCCAACTACAAAGACTATAAAAAGGACTACAGAGAGGACAATCCATCCCACTCTATTTTTGACTTTAACTGAATCATTTCGCCTCCTGAATGTTGAATTGGTGACTGGAATAATTAAAGAACCTTCATCGCTTTGATAATAATCTACCATATCACCGATTTTCAATTCATCATAAGACAAATCATCTTTTGGTACAATTGTAAAACTTCCTTGTTCATCCCTAAGTAAATTTTATCTTCAGTTATTCTGATTACCTTAAAACTCATTTCTTTTCCTTTTTAATCTCCCTTTTATTAAAGTGTTTTATACAAAAATAGCTCTCCTCAGTTTTATTATATCATACTATATTTTCGTTTTTTTGACTACATAGTACTATAAAATTTATTGTTTGGATTGAGTAAAAATATAAACTCCCTGTCAAACTCTTCCTGCTTGAATAAATTATAATCAGGAGCATTTTTAGCATTATAAAAAATCCCTCAAGTTTCAACTTAAGGGATTTTAACTGACTTGAAAACCAATTAGACTTGTTTAGGCTTTTTCGGTCTTACGACTCTTGGCTTTCTGCCATCGAGTTTTCTTTTTGCCTCTCTAAGGTTGGCAATAGCTTCTTTGACATCTTCCTGGCTGGCACCTGGATCCGCCAAGACTGCCTTAGCCTGTGCATAAGCTTCTAGATAAGCCGACTTCAATGCGTCAGTCGCATAGATAAACTTATTGCTAATGGCTTGGTAATGCACCTCATCATCGACTATCTTCTTGAGATTGGTAAAGTTAGTCGCCTTGCCATCCAGCTTCTTCTCTGCTGCAGTCAGCTGAGCTAGAGCTGTATCGATTTGCTCCTGGGTCACCTTGTCCTGCACCAAGAGCAGAGCCACTGCTTGGAAGGCCTTGTCATAAGCGCGGCGAGTCCTATCCTTAGCATTGGCATAAGCTCCTGTCTTAGTAGTAGCTGCATAAGCCTCCACAGCCGCTTTAACCGCAGCAAGGTCAGAGTCCTTACCGTCTAGATCAGCAGAGGCTGTTTCCAGCTTAGTCCTTATGGCATCAACTTGCGCTTGGGTCAGTTTGCTTGTCAAAGCGTCCTTGGCTGCTTCATACGCTTGGTCATAGGCTGTGCGCTTCGCTGCAGAAGCATTGTAATACTGAGCAGTGCCGACTAGACTAGACTGCTGATTAACAGCTGCCAGCAAGCCTGACTTGACGATAACTCCCAGCTTCAGCAGGTTATTCTTACCTTCTTTTACCTCAACAGTCGGCTCACTTTCCCAGAGCTCATAACCAGTCGGCAGGTTGACAAAGACAGAGTAGAATCCAGCTGCTACGGATCTTCCGAAGGCTTGCTTGCCAAACAGTTCTGCTGGAAGCGTATAGGCATCGCCATTGTTATTCTTGAGGACCACTTGGGTATTCTTCGGAACAGCTTGATCAAAGGCAACGCTGACCGGTGCAAAGACCAGCTTCTTGACTAGAAACTCAATCGTCTTAAAGCTATCTTGGGCTGTCAGCTCAAACTCCTGAGTCAGAGCGCTGTAGAAACGAAGCTCATCCTTATCATAAGTAAAGATCTCAGCTGTGTAGCGTCCAAACGGCAGAGCATTGATTTTCTTGCCCTTGTCCAGTTCGACATACTTGCCCTTGCTGTCCTTGATCCGATAGACAAAGGTCGAATGCACATCTTGACGCGTATTGGCATCCACCAGAGCGACACGGATACGACCATCATTTTCAGCACTGACTAGGTCTGACAGAGCTATGGCATCACGGTTGCCTGCATAGTCCTCTACCACATAGAAAATCTTGGACTTGTCCACTCCTTTTGGCAAGGTGTAGCTGCCATCCGCATTGGCTGAGATGTAAACCCGACGCTCGTAATCACGCTCAATGCCAAAATCATCCACTGCTTTATAGGTCTCTTTCCCTTTTTCATCTGCTTGCAGATAGAAGACCTGTTCTCTCAAAATACCGCCGTTGCCAACATCTTTTGGCTTACGAGCCGTAAAGGTTTCCGCACCATCCTTGGTACTGATATAGCCTGAGCTAATCAAAGGCTTCTGATTATCAATCTGCAGGTTAAAGCTAATCTGCTGCTCTTTAGCACCTGGTACATCTGGCGTATAGCGAACCACATAGGTATAGAGGCCATCTTCCAACTTCTCACCCTTGCTATCACGACCATCCCAGTATGTATCTTCTAGTAGGTAGGACTTAGGATTGTCTGACTGACCACTATAATAGTTCTTGCGGCCTTCTCTAATCGTGCTGCTCTGCCAGATTGGGAAGCGATAGTCCGTATCATCTGCCGTATAGACACTAGCTGTCAGATTATTGATATTGCGATAGAGAACTGTCCGATACTGGATGCTGTCCTGATTGCCATCACCATTAGGTGAGAAGGCCAGACGAATCTTGCCATCCGCTCCCAGCTGCAGCACATGCTTACCATCCGCATTTTCTGCAGTTCCCAGTACAATTGAGCTGCGAGCAGCTGTTCGACCGGTAGAGTAGAGTGTATCATTTGACTCTGTCACAAGGGAAGAGACATTGTCATCAGATAGGATACTCTTGTCCTCTGGAACTGGGTAATAGAAGCCTGACTTGCCTTCTTGGACCAGATCATAGATTGGTCTTTCTACAGCTGGCAGATCTTGGAATTGCCCACGGAAGCCCATGAAATGGCAGACTAACCACATCGCCGTCATCCGCTGGATCCACAAAAGCGGACAAAAGCCTTCTAAGAAATAGCCATTCGGCATCTGCTTAATCAACTCTTCCGCAAACTTAGCAGTATTTACCTTGACCGTCACTTTCTGGCTGCTGTGAGCCTTGACAGTAACTTCTGGCCAGACCGTTTCGGTTAGTTTGCGAGGTGTCAGGGTAAAGTAGCCATCCTTGACCGCATCCGTGTTGGTATTGACAATCATCTTCAGTGTCCGGTCCTTATCCGTGATATTATGAACCGTAACATCAAAGGTGAAGCTGTCTTGGACATTGCCCAAGGAAACGCTAGGATATTGGTTATCCCCTGTCACATAGAGGCCGGTAGAAATAGCCGCTGCCGTATCCACGATACCAGCACCCTGCTGACGCGGAGAGGTATAGACACCAGTTTCCTTGTTGACGTGCAGCTTGGCTGTGGACATGATGAGGGCTTTGACCAAATCGGCATTCTGGGCAGGTGTCAAGTCTGGATAGTGCTGAAGGAGATATTCCTTGACCAGAGCCGCTACACCAGCCACATGAGGGCGTAGCCATACTGGTTCCCTTCATAGAGCCATAGGTATTGTCATTAAGCGAAGAGTAGATATCGCCACCTGGTGCTGTCACATCTGGCTTGAGCAAAGCCATCTGTCGTTACACCCCAACTAGAGAAGTCAGACAGACTACCTGCTCCTGGATGCGGCCGATTGACCTTAAGACCATTAAAGACCACCTTGTAATTACCAGCTGCCAAAGCCTCTCCATATTCCTTACTGATAAAGGCTGACGGAACCTTTTTAGATTCACTGTCCAGGCTCATAGTAAGGTTAGCTCCGTCGACATTATTGTAGATCAGAGCACCAACAGCACCATGGCTGATAGCATTTCTAACCTTTTCAGCAAAGGTAAAGGAACCACGCTGGATAAGAGCCAGCTTCCCTGTCAGATCCTTACCAGCAAAGTCCTCTTCACGGCCAAGACCAACATGGACATATTCATATTCCTTGCCCTTTTCAAAGGTTGCATTTGTCTCACCCATGGAGTAGCTGAAATGACCGTTCAAAAGCTTATCGTTCTTTTCCAGACCACGAACTTCCATGACTTCCTCTGTCAGAACAGTGTTATTGACAGAGGCGACTGAGATAGAGCTTTCTACTGTTGAAGGACTGCCAACTAGACCATAGTCTGGATTTTCAACCAGCGGTTTAGAGTATTCACTTCCGAAGGTGTTGTCATTACCCGCCGCAATGATCACGCTCACCCCCTTGGCCCGAGCGCGCTCAATAGCGGCCTGCAGACTAGGGCTGACATCAACCGTTGAACCTGTTGCTGAACCTAGACTCATATTGATGGTATCAGCCCCCAAAGCCACCGCATCATCAATAGCTTTGATATAGATAGCGTCGCTAGTTGTGCGTTGACGGTCTGAGAAGACCCGCATAAACATAACTTGTGCTTCTGGCGCAACACCATAGACATACTCATCATTAGGAGCTTTCTTGTTGGGATTTCCCGCTGTAATCCCTGTTACGTGCATACCATGTGAGTAACTGTTCTTTTCCTTGATATTGTCATCACCGTCGATATAGTTATAGGCATAGACAACCTTGCTGTTATACCATTTCCCGTAGTCAATACCAGCCTTTTTCTTAGCTTCTTCCAGAGCTGCCTCTGTCTGATACTTGGCCTTTGACGGGTCAGAAATCTTCAAAACCTCATGGTGGACATCCAGACCTGAATCGATAATGGCTACCACTCGGCCTTGACCTTTATAGCCTTGAGACCAGGTCTGAGGAACCTTGATAATCTCATTGGTACTGATGCTGCTTGGTTTAGCATCCCGAGAAGTTGGTGACTCTGCTACTGCATCAGGATTAGCAGCAGGCTTGTCTGAGTTTACGGCTGCCGGAGACTCTACAGTCGGACTAGCTGATTCAGTTGGCTTGGATTCTGTGGTAGATGGTTGAGTTACCTTCTCAGCACTTGAAGAAGCCTGTTCTGATGAAGAAGTCGCTCCTTTCTCTACAGGAGCTGCAGATGCTTCCTTAGCCTCGGCCGTAGAAGGCTGACTAGCCTGATCTGTACTTGAAGCAGCCGATTCAGAAGAAGCTGGTGCTGCTTTCTCCACAGTAGCTGGAGTTGCCAGCTGACTCTCAGGTGTTGCTGCTTGAGAAGCGGACTCAGTCGCTGATACCACAGCAGTAGATCGGCTGACCTTGGCCCTGACGAACTAGCTGTCGCCTGCTCATCCGCCTGAGCCTGTCCCTGCACCAAAAACCAGAGCAGTTCCCCAGCAGAACAGAAGCCAAACCGAACTTGTATTTACGGAGTGAAAAAAACGTTGTCTTTGCATAGAAGTCTCCTTTACTTTATTTATAAACCATATTATAATAAAAAAATTTTTCTGACAATTCATACACATATAACAAATGTAACAAAAACGTAATAATGGCGAATGTTCTAGCCAAGAACAGCTATATAATAAAGTTTTTAAGTCTCTATTTATTTGAAATACAGAATAAATACATCTTAAAAATCCGGAAAAAAAAACCAATCAGAACTAGCGCAGAATGGACCAGTTTGATTGGTTTGTT